>ERZ791736.94-NODE-94-length-41141-cov-5.020299_pt1 | contig 41141 bp, 36 predicted proteins | sample MGYA00509940_ERZ791736 | MGnify/ENA primary metagenome ERZ791736 (study PRJEB30046, sample SAMN00792014) | human gut metagenome | study: EMG produced TPA metagenomics assembly of the A metagenome-wide association study of gut microbiota in type 2... | reverse complement strand
GCAGCTCCTGAAGAACGGCAGGCAGAAGCGGGATCGCACGAATGGAATTTTGACTTTTCGGTGTCTGGATCACAATTTCCGTCGTGGGCTCTCCGGGCTGCAATGGCCGCTTCATTTTGTTCAGCCGGTTCAGCGTCCGGCGGACATGCAGAATACCGGCACGGAAATCAATATCCTCCCAGCGCAGGCCAAGCAATTCCCCAAGCCGCAGGCCGGTAAAAAGAACGAGACGGACAAACACGCCGTAGCGGTGCTGATAGCTGCACTGCATCAGGCGGGCCTGTTCGTCTCTTGTCAATATTACGATCTGCGGCTTGCTTCCTCTCGGAAGATTCACGCCATCTGCGGGATTACTGTTGATATATCCCTCCGCAACGGCGAAACTCAATGCCTTATGCAGAAACAGATTGAGGTTTACGATTGTTTTTGGACTCAGCTTTTCTGTTTCTGCTTTGTAATTATAATATTGCTGCAAAATTCTCGGTGTCAACTCCTTCAACTGGATATTTCCCAAGGCGGGATTCAAATGGACGCGGATGTAGCTTTCATAGCTCAGATAGGTCGATTGCTTCAGCGTCGGCCGCATATAAGTTTCCAGACAGAACGGAAGCCATTCGCTCACAGTTACAGACTGAAAATTATTCGGTGTATGATCGCGGATAAAAGAAAGCTCGTGAAGCAGTTTGATTGCTTCCTCCTGTGTTTTTGCATAGCGGGAAATTCTTCGTTCCTCGCCGGTTGCATAGTCGATCCCGATCGTAACGCGGACCTCCCATCTGCCATCGGCGCGCAGGCGAATATTTCCCTCTCTATCTTTTCTTGTTTTAGACATATCGGACACATCCCTTATGATAATTTACGCGAACCATGCTCGGCTGCGCATTATCAAGGTGTTCTATGCTTTGTAAAAAATAATGATCTCCTATCATGTGAAAAAATGCGTATTAAAGTTTAATCATGACAGAACAGAATATTAGGACTCAGAGGAAGTGTCATACAAAACACTTCCTCTGGCGGAAGCGTACAAGGTACGCAAAAAACATAAATAGGAGATTGTAACATGGATAATCAAATAAAAACATCAGAGGCAATTACAATTAGATATATAACAGAAGATGCTCAGCGGCTTCGTGCTGAAGCAAAGGCTGCCGGTTGTTCTCTGAGCGAATTGATTCGTGAACGCTCCCTTCGGGCAGATATGGAGGCTGAATTATTGAAGATACGCATTCAGAAAATCTCCGCTCAGCTTTGTCGTCACAATCTTATTGTGCATGAGATTCATGACAAAGATGCTCGTAACGCTTTTTTGAATTGGGAGGCAGAAGCATGGCAGTGTTTAAAGTGATTTCTGTTCCGCAGAAGTATGCTGACGAAGACGCTTATGCAGATTTGATCCATTACTGTATCAGGCCCATGAAGACGCCGGGCAATTTCATTGACGGCTTCGGCGTTCTGCCGCAGCTTGCGGCAGAGCAGATGCAGATCGTATCGCATGCCTACCGGCAGGATCATGGCATTCGCCTGCGGCACTGGATCATCAGCTTTGAAAAGGGTGAGATTCGGGACGCTTGGCATGCCAATCAGTTTGCACAGCAGGCATGCTGGTTTTACGCCGAACGCTATCAGATCCTCTACAGCGTCCATGAGGATGCCCAAAACATTCATATTCATTTTGTCATGAACATGATCTCGTTTCAGGATGGAACCCGCTATACCGGGAAAAAGAAGGATTACTATGATTTCCTCCGGTATCTGAATGACATTGCCGCTTTATTCGGCACCTATGTCTATCCGGTAAAGGATAACCCGGAATAGAAATCATGGTTATTGCGCAGACGCCTCCCATATTAAATTGAAGCTGCGAGGGTTGGCCTATGCCGCTCCCGCAGCCTGTTAATTGGAGCTGTCATATCCCAACAGCTCCAGCGCTAACAACACGCCTTTTGAAAAGGCAGCAATCGCTTTTGCGACTGCTGCCCATGTAATCATTTTACGGCATAGTCCATGCCGCCGATCAGCAGCAGTGCCGCTGTGAGCAGGAAACCCAATACATACCAGATCATGTTTCTTCCCCCTTTCCGATTTGTTTCTCGTATTCTCTGACCTTGCGGTAAAATGTGCTCGGAGACAGTCCCAGTCGTTTCTGTGCCTCTACTGCGGTGATTTCCCTGCGGTGCCATAACATGAACACACTGTCAAAGCCTGCGCATACAATCGGCTTTCGGCCTTTATAGACGCCGTTTTCTTTCGCAATGGCGATGCCCTCTCTCTGGCGCTGGAGAATGTATTCCCGTTCCAGCTCTGCTACTGCGCCGAACACCGTCAGCATGAATTTCCCCGTCGGCGTCGTAGTGTCGATAGCTTCCTTTTTGGAAACAAACTGTACCTGCTTGCTTTGAAGCCGCTCAATCAGCTCCAGAAGATCTCTTGTATTCCGCGCGAACCGGCTGATCGACTCCACAATGACGCAATCGCCGGTCCGCACAAAGGCCAACAGCTTTTGCAGCTCCGGGCGGGCCAGATTCTTACCGCTCATGCGGTCAATGAAAACCTGTTCCACGCCAAGCGCCTGCATCAGCACCTCCTGCCGGATGGTATTCTGTTCTTGTGTGCTGACCCGGATATAGCCGACCTTCATGCGAAATCTCCTGTGTCAATAGGGTGTACCCATATGGGATACAAAAATACTCTCCCAATAGCGTCGGTTTTCCACTTTTGACATATATGCCGCTGGCCGCCCGACCCTATTGACCTATATCTCCCCATAATAGAAACACTCCTCAATTTCCTCCGGCTGCAATCCCTCGCCCAGCCATGTATCCACATCCTCCGGGGTATATCCGAATGCGCAGGCCAGATTTTTCAGTTCACGGACATAGCTGCCGCCGGAAACCTTTTGGACTCTGGTGCTCTGCGCACCGGACAGTGGCCAGTCATATGCGCGGAGGTCATACAAATGCCGCACGGAGAAGGTGCCTCTGCTGCGCCCGCCATCCGGCAGCAGGCACAGAATGTCCCCTTCCCGAACCGCAACTTCTTCTACCGGGCCATGCAGGCTTTTCCGAATGCTGGACAGCGCATAGTTTAAGATCTCCTTTGTGGAAGCGTACAGATATACCTTTTGCTTTGGAAAATGGTACAGGCAAAACGGATTGTTCCCGCGCACGATATAAAGGCGTTCATGGTCGTCCAGCACTGTATAAGTAAAAGAACCGCGCAGCAGCTCCGATGTTATGCGCAGCGTATCCAGATTGATTGCTCCTGCCTGTTCCAGAAGCTGTACGATTGCAAAGCTGTCCGTCTCGATTCTTGAAACAGGCAGCTTCTGTTCCAAGCGCAGCAGTTTGTCATTGCTCAGAATGCCGTTGTGTGCCAGTGCAAATGCGTTGCCGTCTGCGACCCCATAAAAGGGATGATTGTTGCAGTTCTGCATTTCGGAGCCCTGTGTGGTCATTCTGGTGTGCCCCATTACCGCCTTTACCTCTGCCGGAAGCCGAAAGCGCATCCACCGGGCGGGAAATGGCCGTTTATAAATACAGAGCTTTGTCCCGGTTCGATATGCGATTCCGGTCGCATCCGTTCCACGGATCTCACTGGAAATGGCAAGGGCGGAAATGATCCTGTTCTTCTGCTTTGCGGAAAGCGTTCCGCCGTAATCATAAAATCCAAACAGGCAGCACATTACAGCTCCACCTCACTCTCTACCGGCTCATTGAGATACAGTCGCCGCTCCTTCAGATACTGGATCAACTCCGGTTCCGTTACGCCTGCAATAAAATCTGACCACGAAAGCGCACGAAGCTCCTCATCGTTCAGGCATGTCACCACATCGCACAGGTGATCCGTCAACTGGATCGTCGCGGCAAGCGTGTTGTATTTGAGCGTACCTCTGAAAATACGAATCTCCACGGTGTCTTCGTTCGTCAGGTTTACACAGGTATATCGGCCATAGTGATAGCTCTTGGCGTGATCCATCATTTCCCTCGGCGTGTCCTTATAGCCGTATCTCGCCGCCCAGCGCTCTAACTGCCGGTTTGTCCGGCGGCTGAATTTCAGCAGCTCGTTCCAGTGCTTTTCCACAAAGTAAAGCAGCCTTGCGATGGCCGCTTCCTGCTGCGCCGCCGTTCTGCCGAACGCAAGACGGCTGATATGGATATGCAGACCGCAGGTACAGGCCTGATGGGAGCGATAACCGAGCGAAACCGCCTCCGCCATGACCGCCTTCCACGGTAACTGTGTCAAATGATATTCTGCCGTCGCCGGATGGCTGACGATTTCAAACCCATCATCCAGACTGCCATCATGCTTGCAGTAGTAAAAATCCCGTTCCCGGTTTCCAATGGTAAGAATCTGCTCCGCGTTGCTTCCAATTTCGCCGCCCTTGTCGATTTCCAGCTCTACGCCGAAGTATCGTGGCCCGTCTCCGTAGAAAATCGTTTCCGGGCGATAATCATAGTTGTGGATGACCTGATTTTTCAGAATATGATAGCAGTTTTCGCAATAGGGATAGTCCTCGCCGTCTCCCAGATAATACGCATTCTCGCAGTCGATCAGTTCCCCACAGCGTTCACAGTTTGTGTAATGGCTGTCATAGCATCGCTGGCAGAGCGGATGCGTCCGCGAACCGGCATTGGCGTCATTCCAAAGCCTCTCCCCACAGTCCGAGCAGACAATAGTTTCTTCGTCAAGGCAGTGTTCGCAGAAATAATCTCCTGCGAACAGCGTCAGCGCATCTTCTGGGAATTTCCGTCCGCAGATGCTGCATCCATGGTAGTCTCGCATAGTCGTTTTCCTCCAGATAAAAAGATAACCGCCAGACGCATCTGCATCCGACGGCTTCACAGCGATAATATGTAGTTGAAATCAGCGATTTTTACGCAGTTTTTCGGAGAAATAAGGGAACATCATGGTAAAAAACAAAGAAGGAGTTTTTATCATGAACGATTATGATAGACAAGATTTGATCAAGCAGCGGGCCGGTTTGGAGCCGCCCGCCCACGAAGGAGATTACTGGAGCGATGAAGACCGTGCGCGGTTGAAATGCCTGTTCGACATGGGTTTTGGTATCAGCGAAATTGCGCTGGAGCTCCGGCGCGGAGAGCCTGCTATCTGTCAACAGATAGCGCATATGGACCTGTTTGAGCGTAAGCGCCGTCGGCACAGGGTACGCCCCGCGTTTCCAAGCGGCTGCCTGTGCAAAGAATGCACAGCAGACCCGGAAGCCTGCACCATCCGCCGGCTGCAGAAAGCAGCAAAGGAGGCCGTGTAATGTTTGAAGATTACCCGGATACCCTTTCACCGGAGGAAGCCGCAGACGCCCTCAGGATCGGCGAGAATGCGATTTATGAATTGCTGAACAGCAAAAAACTCAGCGCCTATAAAAACGGACGCAATTGGCTGATCCCAAAGGAAGCTGTGCGAAAATATGTTGTAGAGCAGTCAAAGCTGGAATGATCCACAAAGCAAGGTCCGAATCAGGAACGATTCGGGCCTTGCTTCGCTTTTGTGATCAGTTCAAGGATTCCCTGCAAGGTTTTGTCGATGCTTTCCTTATAAGCAACGTCAAGCTGACTGATTTTTGATGTTGTATCAGACCATGCGCTTTGATTGACCGTATTCCCGAACAGCAGTTCATCGCTGCTGCAGGAAAGAATCTTGCAAACCGTCATAAGCGTGTCCAGACTGAACGCAGAATCGCCCAACTCGACATTTGCCAAAAAACGCGGACTGAGAGAACAAAGCTCGCTGAGCTGTTCTCTGGTGTATCCGGCAGCTTCGCGTTTCGCCCGAAGCCGCTTCCCAATTTCTGCTTTTGTTTCTTTATCCACGAAATCACCTCTAATCACAAGTTTAATATGTGTTATAAGAGGTTGAAATGTGATAGAAATTCATGTAAAATATGTGATATAGAGTGGCAGAAAAGAAAAGGGAGGGTTTCAGATGAAGTTTCGGCTGCTCGGTCAGGACGTAGCAATCAGCGAAGCGGCAGAAAGCTACAACACATATCGGAAACTATTCATTGGACAGGCCAAAACTGCGGCCAATCAATTCTTTGATGCGTATGAAAGAAACCAGTCGCTGGAAGACGTTGTGAGAAAAACACCGGATCAAATTGCAGCGTGTATTGCGCCGTCGGTCGAGCTGTGTATTCAGATACTGGTCGACCACGGTGTTTATACCATTGACCGCGAACAATTCTCCAGCACATATCGGTCTTATCTGGATCGGTGGAAGAAAGCGTATGAGGCGATCTGCGACCAGTATGACAGCATTGTTTCTGAGCAGGAGGAGCTGGATCAGTATCGTGTTGCGCGCCGGGAGAATCGCGGCTACTGGGTCGGCGGAGGCTTCGGCGTCGGCGGTGCATTGAAAGGAGCTGCGACCGCAGGGGCTATGAACATGGTATCCGGCGCTGCACACAGGGTCGTAAACGGCGTCGGAAAGATTTTCTCATCATTATCTGCTTCAAGCGAAATGCGGTAGATCTTCAATGACAGCAAAACACGATCCAGTCTGGCCAGAAGCGTCTGGAATACAGTTTTTTATCTGCATTACGCGCTGATCGACTGCCTGGATCGTACCGGGGCTGATCACCTGCCTTATGAGGGACGCGAAACCTCAGGTATGGATCAAAAGGCAACCGCGATTCTGAATAATATCGGGCATATAGCCGACGCTTCTCAACGGCGCGAGGCGTTGTTGGAGGCCTTTCGGATCGACCCATATCTCTCTGACTGGTATTTGCTTGCGCTGCAAAGCGATGGCGATCCGGATGGAAAGCTGCAGGAAGCCGCAGATTATTTTGATATTCCCGGCATTGCCAGTGCGAAACAATCCATACTGGATACATTTGCGAAAGCATTGCCGCTCGACACCGAAGACGCCGCAAAACTGGCCGTTCAGAAAATTCAGGCAGAAAAAGAACGGCTGCAATACTTTGAGGACACCGAGCATACGCAGTTGGCTGTCGATGCAGTTAAAAACTTTGACATTGCCTATCGGACAGTAGACGGATACCTGCACCAAACCAGAGAAGACGCCGATTTTTCCCGCAGTGAAATCAATCAGATCTTAGTGGTCGAAGAAGGCGTCGATTTTTCAGACATAGACTCGGTTGCGAACGGGCGGCAGCAGCTCAGCGGTTTCCATTCTGCCGTAGCAAAGCAGCACCAGCAGAAGCTGGACGAGGCATGGACCGGACTGGATATCAAGCGGCGTTCTGTTGCGACAGGGATTCCAAACGGGGAGCCGCTCGTCTTTGACACTCCAGAGTTCGCCGCACAAGCACAGCAAATCGCCGACCAATTACGGCAGCGGATGATCACGTGTCAGAAAAGCGCAAATGCGGAAGCTGCGCTTAAAACGATGCTCGGCCATCTTGCATATGAAGGGCTCCCGGCAGAGCTGCTTGCCTGCTATACGGCAGAGCTGAACCGCCTGCTGCGCGAGATCGACCAGAAAGAACGCACTGCATTGGGGCAGGAATACCCCACCAGAGAAGCGGCAGCAAACGCACGGCAAACATATACGCAGTTGGAGCAGAGCGTTCATAAGCCGGACGCCCCCAAACATGCGGAGGCGATCCGAAAGCAGATTGCACAGGCTGATTTACCGGAGGCAACAAAAGAAGCGCTCCGAACCACACTCTTTCAGAAGGAGCATGCAACACGGATCGCCGCTGCGAAGGGATTTGGAAAAGCAAGCACATGGATTCTGATTGCCGTAATCATAGTGAGTCATTTTCTTTCCCTGTCCTGCACACAGGCTTTTTTAGGCAGACGCTTTTATATTCTGGGTTATTCCTATATGCTCAGCGACCTGAATATCTGTGATCGGCTGTCTTTCTGGGATGGCATCAAGAATGCGGTCGTTGTCTTCGGCCACTGCGCCGGCGATATCTTTATAAAGAGCTTTCACGAATATTTTGCAGGTTTCCACAATGGCTTTCTGGCCGGAGTTGTCTGGGCCGTTGTCGGCATCTTCTGGACGCTGATCAAGCATGCGTTCCTTGCAATCCCACGGTACATTCTGTGCCTTGTCACCGTATGTTTTCAGAAGGCTTCCATCTTTTATTACGTTGGATATGCGCTTGGCACATGGCCGCTGTTCCGGGTGCTCAGCGCGTACAGCAACAAGGGAGAGGAAGAAGAAAACATCCGCCGTCAGGTCGAAGGAAACTCGTAAGGAGAAGAATTGAAATGAGAAAACAGCATTTTTTACACATCCTGATCATTTTTGTGATCTGTTTTTCATGTCTGCTGGCGATCACGGGCTGCGGCGGCTGTAACAATGCCTGTTATGATTGCGGAAGCTGCACAACGAATTCATGTCTGAAGTCCTGCAACTGTGCAACAAAATCCTGCGCAACGTGCGTCGAATGCGCGGGCTGCGGATATTTCTGCGAAGGCTGCAGAAGCCCCTTCGTGGATTAAGGAACAGAACATGTGTCCGAATTTTACATTTACGATCCACGGGCTTGCGTCGTTCTCACTTCCAGCCTACTCGGTATTTGCCTGCATCGGTCTGCTTTTTATGATGCTGTTTTTATATGCAAAAACGCAGCAGATCGGGGTCTCATTTTTGCGGTTCCTTCTGCTCGTCGGGGCAATGGCGGCAGGCGTTGGTATTGGCAGTAAGGTGCTATTCGCACTGACGCAGATCCCGGAATTTCTGAAGGAGCCGACGCTTCGGAATCTTGGGGAAATAATCTGGACGAGCGGGTTTGTATTTTACGGCGGTTTATTCGGAGCGATATTGGCCGTAAAGCTCTATGCAAAGGTGTTCCGCCTGAACGGACAAACCTTTCTTGACCAGATCGCGCCCGCATTCCTGCTTTTCCATTTCTGGGGAAGGATCGGCTGCTTTTTTGCAGGCTGCTGCTACGGAAAACCTGTTGGCTGGGGAATTGCCATGCAGCAGACACCGGACGTGCCACGCATTCCGATTCAGTTGATCGAAGTGGGCTGTCTGCTTGTTATTTTCACGGGGCTGCTCCTGCTGCAGCGCCGAAGGGCCCATGCTCCTGCGCTCCGGATTTATCTCATTTCCTATGCAGTCTGCCGGTTTGCGCTAGAATTTTTCCGTGGGGACGAATTGCGCGGCATCTGGCTGGGCCGCTCTACATCGCAGTGGATTTCACTGGCAATTATCCTGTATTTTGCGTTAGCCGCTTTGCTTACAGACATGAATCATCGTATCCATCACACAGAAAACTGGAGGAAAATGAACAATGAAAAAGAAAACAGCAATTCTATTATGCGCAGTATGTCTGGTAACGCTTCTAGGGTGCCAGAAGGCATCAGAACCGACGGAGACATTAGCAAATGAGGAACGAGATTACAGTGCGGCTGCGGAACAGGAAACGACAACCGAAGGCGCAGAGCGTTCAAATAGTCCGCAGGATTCACGAGAAGACGTTACAACCCTTCAGCCTTCAGCGGACAGCACATCGGTCGATACACCCATATGGGGCTTTGCGTCCTATCAGGATTTTCTGGATCAGGCTGCTGAAACCTCGCCATCGGCAATGTTCGCGCTGTTTGATATGGACGCAGATGATGAGCCAGAGGTGATTCTGAAAACCGGAAGCTCAAAGGCATCCTCCAGATACGAGATCTATGGAATCAAAAACGGTGAAGCAATTTGCTACGGAAGCATTGACGGCATCGATACAAAGCTGTACCCCGTGTCACGATATTATGCGTTGATCTGTCTGACAGTTAACGAGGCACAGAATTTCTTGCGCGTTTCCCTTCTTGTATCTGATAATGGTGCCGTCACGGATATCGAGTCTTACAACGGGGAGATCATAGACGGCTACGGCGGGTATGAGGAATTGGAATTTACGCTGCTTCGCAAGCGAAACGACGTGAGTTGGAACGGAAATCCTTCCGAGATCAACGAGTGGCTCTTTAATCAGTTCTTGGAGCAGCACTGGAGCTATAACATGATTGACGAGCTTCGGGATAATGGCAGCCTTTATGATATCAATTTCAGAGCCAGCCTGCCGATGCAGATGGGCATTGAAGTGTACGAGACTGCCACGCTTGACGAGCTGCTTTTGTTTGCTATCGGATACGAAATGGTAAACGATCCGACGAATGTGGACGTTTTTATGAAAGACGGAAAACTCCGGCATGCAATTTCCACGCAGACCGCCAACGAGGTTTTGTTGGACTTCTTTGGGCTTCAGCCCGATTATTCCATGCTGAGTCCTACAGGAGACGTATTCCTCAGCGGCGATACTATCTACTATCGAACCTACGATGAGTCGCACTGGCCGTACATTGCAATCGCAAATGATATCTGCGATAACAACGATAGAACCTTCAGTGTCCAATTTGATATTTATAGAGTCAGCAGCACGTTGTCATGGTACGATTATGATCAGTTCTATGCAATGACCGCAGCCGAGGCCGCGAATCAGAACGACCTGATCTGGATCGGCACCGGGAATGAGGTGTTGTACCAGTATGGCGCCGATGCTGAACAGCTTGGTGAAGGAGTGATTACATCTTACGGAATTTTTCTTCAGCAGTAGAAACCGCTGACCGTTGCGTATCGTATTCAAGTCAAAGGAATTACGCTGATAAAAGAGCCGACGAAGGAAACCTTTTCGATAAAGCTACAGCCGCCTGTGGCGCCAGTAATATCGAAAGCATTGCTGCTGCCAAATCATCCTCCTTCGAGTTGTTCTCCGATTAAGAATCCCACTGCTTTTTCATAAGTGGTGGGATTCATTACTTGATTACAATTTTTTCTTGTGTTATATTTAATAATAAACGTGAATTTTTTGTAATTTGAGGATGGGCATATATATGAAATCAGTGAGCGACTTGATCGGGAACGAATACTTGGAATGGAAGCCCGGAACACCGTATATCTTATCATCGCAGACCGGGCGTGGAAAAACAACATTCGTTATGACGCGGCTGTTGAAAAATGCTGCCGCACAGAATAAAGACGTTTTGTATATTTGCAACCGTAAAGCCCTGCATGCTCAGGTGGATCAGATTGTCACTGGAATGACGCAGAGTTTTAAAAATTCTTTTTCCCTTACAGAAGAAGAAAGCAAACACTTAGTCATCCAAACATATCAGGCTTGCGAAACTAAAATGGAAAGTCCTTTTCGTTTTTCCGGAAAACTGTATGTGATATTTGATGAAGCTCACTATTTTCTGGAGGATGCTTCCTTTAATAGTAGAACAAATCTATGGTCAGACTGGATAAGAAAATTTTATGATGCGAGCATCAATGCGGAAACCCCAATTTGTGTCTTTATGACAGCAACCCCTGAATTGCTAAAGTGTTTCCTTGCGAATGCAATTGAGAAGCCGGCATTTCCATGGGATCGTTTTTTTGCTCACATTATGGAATCAGACAAAGATAAATCCAAGGTCTACGCGGAAACAGATGGATCGAAACAGAAACTTCAAAGTTTCGATGCTTATGGTGAAGGTAAGGAGTATATTCGAAAGGCAATTGTCTCTTGCAATGATGTTCATGAGATTTGCAGTAGTCAAGATTATAGTTATGTAGAAGAACGCTATTTTAGAGCATTTACTGAGCTAGTCGATATAATCAGTAGAAGCAAAGAAAAATGGATAATTTTTATCAACGACTTGGTTAAAGGGCAGCAATATGTGCAGCAGTTGAACGATTTGGGAATCGAGACGGTATTTATTAGCGCTTCCCTCAAGAACAAATCAGCATCGCAGCAACTGGAACAATTGGAATCGCTACAGTCTTTTTCATGCAGGGTTTTGATTGCCACGTCTATTCTCGATTGCGGAGTCAATATTTTAGACGATGCGGTTCAAAATGTTGTAATTTTTGAAATAACGAAAACCAAATTTGTACAAATGCTTGGGCGTGTCCGCATCCAAGCAGGCAAAAAAATACGTTTGTTTATTAAGGCACCTACAGCTTTGGACGTTCGAGATTGCTTGCGATACACTTGTAAAGACATCCGGATGATATATAATTTCTATATGCTACAAAAGAAATGTCTTTTCGGAAACGGCTTGACACTTTATAACAACCCACCTATGAGTATGGCTCAACGAGAAAGATTTCTTCAGAGTTTGAAGGGATCAAATTACAAAATCATTTACTTAAAACATAATTTGCTCGTCGGCCGCAACTGGATAAATCAAGACATTATACGTGATTGGAAAGAGGGAAAAGTTCTTGCTGAATATGAAATGAATCATAATCTGCTGCTTTACTTGTTATATGTGCTATACTGTTTTAATCAGGCGAAAGAATATACGCAAGAGGGGGAAGTTGATGACATATACTACCTGAAATACCAGCTTTCTTGGCTCGGAAAGAAGTATGATGAGAGCCGTTGGGTTTCTTATACACGGCAGCGGGATGAAATAACAATACTCTTAGACGAATGCCTAGGCAACGAAGATGGCATGCTTTCTGAGGAGCAAGAAGTGTTTGCGGGGAAAGTATTTGAGCTTTTATGCCGAATGTCAGTAATTCCAAGCACAGCGAAAAAGAACAGCAGTGCATTAAAGAGAACCGGGCATGCACCCGGAAAAAATATACTCAACAAATGCTTTGAAGAAATTGGACTGCCATATGTCATCACTTCAAAATCGAAAATGCAGGATAGAAAACGCGAGCAGCGATGGTATGTAAAGAGGAGAGATGCCAAAACCGACGAATGATGATGCCTTTCTATTTCTGTCAGAATCACAAGCGAAAAATGTCTGATAAGAACATCCGTATTGATTGTCATATTTTTAATTGTCTGATATGATAAAATTGTAAAAAGTTTTTGGCTTCAGAGAAATACCGTGCTTTGAAGGCTACTAATGCTATGCATATACGCTGAAAACGGAGGAGCATATGTCCAAACTGACAGACATTAAATATCGGATAGATCAAATGGATGGCGGGGAGTTTCAAAATCTGTGTGATGAATACCTTACCTGCCGGGGCTATAGAGCGCAATATCCATTTGGTATGAAAACCGGTACCAATAAGACAGCAAAGGGAAATCCAGACACCTATTTTATAGGCGAAGATGGTAGGTATATCTTTGCTATGTACACAACGCAAGATGGTGATTTTGTAAATAAAGCAATAGCAGATCTAGAAAAGTGCTTTGATGCCAGTAAAACGGGACTAGAGCCGGAAAAGCTTGAGGAAATTGTGTATTGTCATACATACGGAAGATTGTCGGCAGGCGAAGCTCAACTGCTGCGTCAATATTGCGAAGACCGCAATACACGGCTTACCTTAATTGGAACAGACGAAATAGCCAGCGATCTGTATAAAAAGTATCCACGATTAGCAGCAGATTTCTTGGGCATCAGCGTAGACACAGGGCAGATTTTATCAACCTCTGAGTTTGTACGGTTATGTGATGCAAATGTTATGTCAGCGCCATTATACACTGAGTTTTTATTCCGCGAAGAAGAACTGAAATCTGCCAAGGAAAAACTTTGTCAAAGCAACGTGCTGGTTCTCACGGGTCCTGCCGGAGTTGGAAAGACAAGGTTGGCTCTTGAGGTGTGTAAAGAGCTTTCTGAAGAAACGGGAATGGCGGTTCTATGCGTCAAGAATAATGGCGTGGAGATTTATGACGACTTAATTGCTGCGATTGAACCAGATAGAGAATATTTGGTATTTGTGGACGATGCAAATGAATTGACAGAATTGAATCTTGTTCTGTCGTTTCTTCCGGGCGGCGCATTTGGACACCGCTGCATTAAAAAGCTAGTCCTTACTGTGAGAGATTATGCAAAACAGCGAGTGATCCAACAAATACTTGATGTAGCACGGCCGGAAATATTGAAAATAGGATTGCTGAAAGATGGACAGATTAAACAGCTTGTAGAGAAAAACTATGGCATTATAAACTACAGATTCTTAGATCGCATCGCTCTGATTGCGGAAGGTAATGCAAGGCTGGCTATGCTCGCGGGTAAAGTAGCCGCAGAGCATGATTGCTTGGATGCAATTCGGGACGCAACGGAACTATATGAGCATTATTATGAAAAACAGTTGAAAAGTCTTGCAGCCGGTGAGACTTGGATTATATCAGCTGGAATTATGGCATTTGTTCATGTCCTTCGATTAGATACCTTGGAACGGATGCAAGCTGTTTTTCAATTCTCTAATTTGACAAGGGAACAGTTTATCGCAGATGTACATCAACTCAATCAACTGGAGTTAGCAGATCTGTGTCACGATACCGCTGTCAGAATGTCTGATCAGTGTTTTAGTAATTACCTGCTTAAATATATTTTTGTAGACACTAAAAAAATTTCCCTGAGTCAAATGATTGAAGTATGCTTCTTCATCAACAAGGAAAAAACAATTGAAGCGTGCAATACGCTGTTGAACCTTTTTGCGGAGAAAACAGTACAAGAATATATCAAAGAGCAAATTGAAGCAGTATGGGATAGGCTGCGCCCTGAAGCAGACAGGTTTATCCCATTTTTCAGAGCATTCTTTCCTATACGACCGACAAATACGCTCACAATATTAAATGACTTGATTTGCGAGACAGAACAGCACGACGTTGATGTACGTTCTATCCCGTTTTCAAAAACAAAGAGCCACGACAATATAAATGATTTCATTATTGAAATTTTAGGTGGATTTGCTGGGCAGGAACAATTACAAACAGCAGTCGAATTATTATTGCTTTATTACAACAAACGCCCAGAGTTATTTGGACAGGTATACAGTACCTTTATTACCAAATTGGGTGCAAACGCAGCTTCAAAAAGCAACAATTACTATACACAAAGAACGGTGGTAGATTGTCTTTGCAATGCACTGGAGGAACATGCAACAGAAGCAACGCAGTTGCTGTTTGTGCGCGTTGCTGAACAGTTTCTGAAGCTGCGATTCTCAGGGGTCGAGGGTGGGCGGCAGAATACCTTTTCTTACTATACGGCCGCTTTGGACAACCGCGAGTCTGTGCTGACATATCGAAAGCTTCTCTGGGAGCATCTTTCCTCCCTCTATGAGAACGGATGCTGCCGGGAAGAAATTGAAAGTCTTCTTTATGAGTATGGTAAAGATTGTTATAATGATGAAGACTACGCAATCGTTTTGAAAGAAATGGATGCCGTCGTATCAATCCTAGCGTTTTTTCAACCGGAAAAACTGCACCATTGCATAATAGCAGAAAACATCAAAAAGATTGCAGAACATGTGAAATATGACTATGGAGATCGGCTTATACCATTTTTAGAGTCAAGAAAGCTCATACTCTTTAATAAGCTCTATGCAAATCGAAGCGCACACCCAGACATGGATTATACTGCATACAGGTCTTGGCGCACGGAGCAAATTCAAAAACTTGTTGCAGAATTTGATCTTGATAGCTATCTATTTGTATTCCAGCTTTGTAAAGAAGCAATGCTGCTGCCGGAATACAGGCAATCGAGTCTTGCATCCGGGATAGAAATTGCAATCAACGGATGCTTTGAACGCAAAGAGCTTTATGTGTCTGTTGTAATTGAATACTTGAAGGAAGATACCCCCTGTGATATTGATGCAGACAGCATTTTTACGAATCTTTTCTGCATTATGCCAGCAACATCCGTTAAGAAACTCATCGACGATCACAGCTTTTCACAAAAGAACGCTTGGCTCTGGAATTTTTACACGCAGTTGCCGGACGAGCAGGTATCTCTGGACTGGTTTGAAGACTTCTTAGCATATTTGGAGCTTGCACCGAAAAAACTCCGCAGCAAATATGAACGTCCTTTGAATAAAATTGTGAAATACGAGAGTGTGGATAAAGATGCTGTTATAAAAGCAAGCATGGTCATCGCTGCGCATTATAATGATGCTCCAGATGTTTTTGGCTTGTATTTTTCTTTTATACTGAACCCGTATTATGAAAAGGCAAGCACAGTAATAGATAGGTACAAAGATAACCTTGCGTTACTGGAAGATATTTATCTGAAATACCTTGATCTGCACGGTGACGAAGATCAAGATGGAGAGTTCCTTGCTGAGCTTTTCTGTAGGGATCCTGATTTTTTGTACTTTTATCTGGATAAAGCACTTGACCATATGGGAACGTCTTTCTATGCGCATAATTCTTGGGCAAGTCGGCTGCATTTTGTCTGGGACGATGAGACTTTTCAATCGTATCCAGAATTGATTTCAGACTACCTTTTTGAAAAAACAGGCGAAGAAGAATGGAGGTACAGTGCAATTATCAGCCAATTGCTTCTTTGCAAAAATGAAGACAGTGATATCGTTGCGAAACGGCAGAATGCTTGGATTCTTCATACAATTGAAATGCACGCTGCGGATCCGACGAGAATGCACTATCTTTTTGGCGCAATCAGTGAAAGCAGTGCTGATCGGCGCAGGATAGCACTGGAGAAATTTTTGAAGCTGAATGATGACTATGCTCTGTTTGAAAAGTTGCCGTTAGAATCCCCAAGTATAGGCGGTATCGGAAGTATGATTCCCTACATACAAGCCAGAATCGACTATTTCTTATCTTTGAAGCCACTACTCACTGGTGTGAAATTTTTGAAACATAGGAAGAGAATAGAACAAAGGATTGCATATTGGACAAAGCAAATAAAGGATGAGGAAATACAGGAGTTGTTAGATAACCTTGGATAATGATTGCGCCATCTGAAATTCTGCAGGCTCAATATGTGCTTGCTTTCCCTGACCCCATTTTGACCCCAACGTAATTGCGTCTGTTTGGGCATGTTCAGGATGGTGCGAACAATTGCGGATAAATAGTGTCCTAATTTAGTTGAATTAGGCATGTTCAGGAACGAATTTTGTGGCTCTGATTATTGTTGATCCCTCATAACCCGGAGGTCGGGGGTTCAAATCCCTCTCCCGCAACCATAAATCGCCGTATTTCGTGAGAAATGCGGCGATTTCTCTATCGTTTTGTTCGGATTTCTCTGTTTTGCTCATTTGCAATTCATGCTCCCCGTGGAGTCTTTGCTCTTGCTTGCTGGACATAGTTTCCATATCAAAGCATTCCGAAAGTTCTGATTGGAATGCTGCCGTTTGACAGCTTTACGCGCTATTTGCAATAAAGTATGCAATAGCGCGTTTTTTTGTTTCATGCCGTGTGGTTTCGTCGCTGCGGAAAGGTCGGCAAAACAATATCTGCAAACTTGGCGCGAGGGGCAGTACCATTTAATCTCGGCGCTGCATCCATCTGACCCATGTTAAGATAATCGCTCATCATGCCGATGGCCTCGCGCTCGATATCTTCGTTTTTGTGAAGATATTTGCGCGTTGTTTCAATCGACGAATGCCCCAGAATTCCCTGCACGATGTTGAGCGGCACCTTGTCTTCCACCAACCGCGTCGCCAGCGTGTGCCGCAGCGCGTGGGGGTTGACCTTACGAATCTCGCAGCGTTTGGAAACCGCGGCCAGACGGATTTCAAAACTCTTGGGATCGAGATGCGTCCCGGCCTTGGACGGGAACAGCAGCCCGTCCGGGTTCGGCCATGTGGAATTTGCCAGCGTGAACAGATGCCGGATCAGAAGCTCACACAGGCCGTCAGAGATCGCAATCTCGCGGTTCGACGTGCTTGTCTTCGGCGTGTTCTGAACGATAAGGTGCGTTTTCTTCTTCTGATCGTAACTCAGAATCTCAATGTTTGGATTCTCTGGAGAAACTGCTGCTGTTGGAACACGGATCAGATTTTTCGTGACCGAAAGCGTTTGCTTCTCCAAATCCAGATCGGAAATTTTCAGCGCCAGTACCTCGCCGACGCGGAATCCGACAAACAGGGTCGTCAGAATCGCGACGCGCTGCGTTTCCCGCATGACCTCCTCAATGAAGACCTGCATTTCCGACGGACTCAGGACACGCATCTCCGGCGTAATAACTTCCGGCCTTGTCGTGTCAACCGTGGGATTACACGGCAGTTGGTATTTCCTCATGGCGTACGCAAAAAAGTCCTTCAGCAGCATATGCTGGTTCTGAATGGTCTTTGCGGATAACCCGCCTTTGCGTCCATCCAAACGACCGCCGTTTTTCTGCTTTCTTTGATAGTAGTCCTGTATGGTGTCCTGGGTGATCTGGTAGAGCGGCAGGTTTCCAAAGGCTTCGGCAAAGTGGATTCGGTAAGTATCCAGATAGCTTGCATAGGTGGACGGCTTTCTGGCAGGCGGCGATTTGTAAAGTTCAAGCCATTTGAGGAAGGCTTCTGAGAACAGTATTTCCGCCTCAATGGGGTGACCGAGTTTAGCCCGGAGTTCTTCAAGACGGGCGGATTCCGCTGCCTGTGCTTCTTCCTCCGCCTTGATACGCGCCTGTTCTTCTTCCCATTGTGCGCGGCGCTCTTTACAGATCGTCTTGGTACGGCCCTTAAACGCTTTGCGGTATGGACTGCCATCCTCTTTTCGGCCGTATGTGACCTGATATACCCATGATTTATCCTTTTGCTGATAGAAGCTGCCTTCTCCGTTGGAACGACGTGCCATGCTATCAACCTCCAATTTCTTTATAATATTTGGAGATTTGACGTTAATTCATAATCGTATGTGAGGACTTCATCCACTCATAAAACGGTTCTCTTGGAACGCGGAAAGAATTGCCGATACGAATGACCGGAAATGACTTGCTGTGGATCAGATTGTACGCAGCGTTGATGCTGATGTTCAGGATCTGCTTGATATCCCGTACAGTCAAGGTTTCATTTTCTCTCTTTTCCATAGTGGAATCCTCCTCATACGAAGTAAAATATGAACTTTTCAAGGTGCAGAAGCTGACTCGTATAGCTATTGTACGACAGCTCTGCGGACAATGCAATGCCGCCGCAGGTATCGCGGCGGCATTATTTTGAAAGATGTTTCTCTTTTCGTCTTCCTACCGCCGAAGAATACCGTCAGCGAAAGCGTACAGATTTGCGAGTTCCTCCACAGCCTGTTGTCTGAGCCGCTGCACGGTTCTTGGCGTCGAGCCCATGCCGTCCGCAATTTCGCCCCAGGACTGCTGCTCGAAATAATACCTACGAATCACGTCCCGCTGCCGTCCGTCCAGAAACCCTATGTAATGCGAAAGCCGATCCTGCTCATGGCAGAGATCGGCGTATTTGGAGATCAGTTCTTCGACGCTTTCTCCATTGAGCTGCGCGGCAGCGCGCTGATAGGACATTGCAATTTCAGGAACGCTTTTGGGATAGGCATTTGCACCGGCATTGTCTGCGTCCTGCTTTTGAAACGTCATGACCTCAATCATTTCCGTCGGCGTAACATGGCTGGCATACTGTATTTCGTACTGAAGCAGTTCTATCTGCCGCATCATTTTCTGATAGTTTTCCAGCCGATCCAGCACTTCGTTCAGGTATTTGTTGTCCATTTGTTATCCCTCCTAAACCAAAATGCTGCCCGCCGGGTATGCGGCAGCATACAAAAAACAGATGCTGCAGCCGAGCACTGCAACATCTGTTTTCTATTTTTCTATTGTAAGGATAACACAGATACCTGCGACAAATCAAGTGCCGAGCGTGCGCGATTTTAGGCGATTGTGCGACAGAAGTGCGACATTAAATGCGGAATGCCTGCGTAGAATTCCGCCAACGTTTATACGTAAAGCACACTCGATGCACTACGAAGCGTTTCAATGTACGTACCGTTTCTATCATATACGTCCACAACGAATGTAACTTTGTAATAATACCCAGATTCCACAAAACGATTCCTGATGATTGTGAAAGAGGCGGTATCACCATTATATCCAGTTCCACTATAGTCCCAAGACTTTTCGAAAGACCAGTATTTTTGGTCAGCACTTTTGCACAAGGCGATAGTTGCGTCTATCGTGCCGTCTCGGTATTGGGGATATAAAGAAATTGTGCCTTTGCACTCGGCATAGTTCAGACTAGAAATTGACAGAGCGACAGAACATATAGAAGATGTATCATACCGTAGCGGGACATAATCAGCGGCACCAGCCATAACAGAAAAAATAGGGATAAATAGGCAAACAGCGATTATTATTGCAATACTTCTTTGCGTTCTTTTTTTCATTTTTAAACTCCATTCATGAAAAATTTCTACTCTCATGCGCAAATGATTTTTTCTGCCACATTACGTAGTATATCAACAGGCGTATTATTTCCCCAAACGACAAACATCAAATCCGAAATATCATCCAACCAGAAAATTTGATATATGCCATTTTTACAAACGATTGATATTTCTTGTCCTTTCAGGCTTTCTTTTTGTACTTCGGCGTTTTCGGTATCAATTGTAACAGTAGCTATACTGGCCTCACTGATGCGATGTACTGTCACTTCAATTTCCTCACCACGACTGCTTTGGAAGTGATAAATACATGATGCTTCACTTTCTTCGCTAGTAGTGAGGATATACTCTGCTGGAACAGCATTTAAGACGCGTTCTTTATTATCTTCGGCAGCTACTTCCTTATTGTTTTGCCCTAAAGATAATTCATAAGATGTCCCAAAGTCAAATGTCTCAACAAGATAGTTGAGCGTTTTTACCCGAACTGTTTCCGATGCGGCAAAGACACCAACAAACATAAAAAGCGGTATCAGTATCCACAAAGCAACTCGATTCAATGTTCGCAGCGTTTTCTTTGCTGCCTTTTGAATCTGGGCTTTTCGATAACTCTTTTCAATCGTATGCAGGCAGCGCTTGCTCAAACTTTCAGGAACAGCTGCGTTCGGATCTGCAAGAAGCTCCTCATTTTTCTGCATCAGCTCTTTGCCATTTGCCTCCGCCACTCTGTTCATAAGCAGCGCGAAAAAGGCATCTTCGTATTGCTCATACAGTCGTTCATCTTCATTCATGATTTTTACCTCCTTCCCGGAGCTTTTCTACAAATGCACGTCTGGCCCGGGTCAATTTCATTCTAACGCTGGAAGGCTTACAACCGAGCATTTGCGCAAGTTCTGCGTCCGATAGGTCCATCAGATATTTTCCGTACAACAGCTGCTTCTCTTCTTCCCGCATTTTCTGAAAGGCGGTCAGCAGTTCTTCCTGCCGTTCTTTTTCCAAGTACCTTACCTCGGCTCCGGGGATATGAGCCTGTGGAAAATCCTCTGTTAAGTCATCCAACGGGATGCAGCGAGCGGTTTCCTTTTGATCTCGTTTTATTGTGTTGATCGCGGTATTGCGAACCGCTGCTGCAATATAGTTTATTTGTGCATAAGGTGGTAACCGCTGAAGCGTTGCTTCATTCTTCAGCAAGGAGAGTACTGCTGTCTGTACGATATCCTCCTGCTGCACCGAAACCTCCGAGTATTTTCCAGCGATATAATACATGAGGCGTTCGTGCTTTCGATATATGTCTTCCATGAAGCATGGTTTCTCTTTTTTCTTGCTCATGTTTGGTTCTCCTGAACGTTCATATACTAAGACACGGAACGTGCCGTTTTGCAACAAAAAATTTTGCGGGTATATTGTCACATCAAGCTAACATCTTTGCGACATTAGTTTTACTATAATAAAATGAATTTTTCAATACAATACTATTGCAAATCTAATATTTCGCACATTTTGATTTTAGAATAAGTATAATGTCAAAAACTGAGAGAGAAGGTGTGAGCTTGACGAAATTTGGTGAAATACTGATGCAGCTTCGTCAAGAGAAGCATCTTTCGCAAGCCGAACTGGGACATATCATCTATGTTTCCGGCGGAACGATTTCGAATTATGAAAAAGGCGTTCACTATCCGGATGTTGAAAAGCTGGTCAGGCTGGCAGACTACTTTAACGTTTCTATCGATTATCTTCTGGGACGATCTATCTCGAAGCTCTCGCCCGATGTGTTTGCGCAGACAGTTTCGGATGACACAACTGTTGGTGATGTCGTTCAGTCCCTTCAACGCTTGTCTCCTGCCAGAAAGCGTGCAGCCTGCACGATGGTTGCAGATATGGAGGTAGCGTCTATGATTCACATTGCCGGAAAGAGGGAGCGAGCTTGATCCCGTTTTGCATTCTTGTAATCGAAGACGATGACGACCGCGAATTTATGGCTGCGCTGTTTATCCAATACCAACGGCTTCTTTACAAAGAAATCTATGACATTCTGAAGAACCCATGGAATACGGAAGATGTTCTACAGGCTACGTTAGTCAAGCTGATCGATAAGATCCCGGAACTCCGAAACAAGAAACAGCCGCAGCTGATCGGATATATCAGCGTGACCGCGCGAAATACGGCCTATAATTTCTTGCGATCACAGAAGAAAATCGCCCCCTTCTCTTTTGAGGAATATATGCAGCAATCCGAGCCAATCGCCGAGCATCGTCAAATGGAAGAACTCCTGATCTCAAAAGAGGAGATCGATGAATTGGTGCGGCGCTGGCCGCAGCTTGATGCCAAAAGCAAATACCTGTTAGAAGGAAAATACATACTCGGTAAAAGCGATGAGGCCTTGGCCGAGGAACTATCCATAAAACCCGCCAGTGTCCGAATGGCACTGACGCGGGCAAGACAATGTGCATATCAGCTTCTTACGAAAGAGCAAACCTCGAGTCGTTCATGATGAACGGTTCGGGGTTTGTTGCATTTGACCGACTTTTGTGTCTGATATTTCGGGGATGAATTGTCTCTGAGCGCAGAATGGTCTGCATTGTCTACCTGCACAGAAAAACAGTTTTTTCTTGTATAAACTGACAAATTGACTTCATCTGAAAAACGTGCTACTCTGGCATTAGGCAAACGGTTGCATGAATAAATTCGTTATATGCAGTCGAGTTTTATCGATTCAATCAATTATACACGATATTTCCTTGCTTTTATCTCTGCTTCTGTGCGAAATTTCAAGAAATATCGGTAAACCGCTTGCATGGAGGTGCAGGATGGCAGCAACGATCAAGGATGTGGCGCGGCTGGCGGGTGTTTCGCCGTCGACGGTTTCGCGCGTGCTCAATCAGAAGGGCGTCATTTCGGACGAGACGAAGCAGAAGATCGCGTCCGCGATGGAGCAGCTCAAATATGTTCCCAACGACATTGCACGCAGCTTTGCCAACGGCTCGACGCACGCGATCTCGCTGGTCATCGATATCTCGGACGGCACGGCCTACGCCAACAATTTCTTCAACAACACCGTCTTCGGCATCGAGACTGCCGCGCACCAGAACGACTATAACCTCATCATCACGAACGGCGCGGCGGCGTTCGGCGGCATTTCCTCCGTCGAGCGGCTGATTGCCGGGAAAAAGGTCGACGGCGTGGTGCTGCCGATCTCGCTCGTGACGGGCGAGCTGCTGCGCAGGATCGAAGACTTAAGCGTGCCGTGCGTGATCCTCGGCCGCTCGGAGGAGGTCGGCGCGGAGGCCAACTGGGTCGATATCAACAACGTGCAGGCCGGCCGCAGGGCCGTCAGGCTCCTGCTGGAGCGCGGATATAAAAAGATCGCCTTCCTTTCGGACGGCGACGGGGAGGTTTTCAATCAGGACCGCATCGCGGGCTACCGCCGCGAGCTTGCCGCGAATCATCTGTCCGTCCCGGACGGCTTTATTCTCCACGGGCTGCCGACGGTTGAGAGCGGCATGGACTGCGTCCGTGTGCTCCTGCAGGGCGACGACGCGCCCGACGCCGTCATTTGCAGCGACGACCGGCTGGCGCTCGGTGCGCTGCGGGCCGCGCATCAGTTGGGGCTGCGGGTACCGGAGCAGTTCGGCATCATCAGCTGCGACAACACGCCGCTGACGGAGCTGGCTGAGACGCCCATCACGAGCGTGGATGTTGACACGTTCGCGCTCGGCGTGCAGGCGGCGCAGATCCTGATCGAGCAGATCGAAGACCCGCAGACCAGCCTGCGGCAGATCCTGCTGTCGACGAAGCTCATTGAGCGCGCTTCGACAATGCGGGAAACACGAGAAGAAACGGAGGCGATCCACATTTGAATCAGGCGGCCATCATCCACCGGCCCACCTCGGACTACATCTACCCAAGCTCACGCAACACGCTGGAACTCCAGCTCATCACGGCGCGGGCAGATGCGGACGAGGTCGAGCTCTGGTACTGGATGCGCTATGAGACGGATCCGGCGAAGATCCGGCGGCAGCGGCTGCACGTGTCCTTACAGGACGCGCTGCACGACTACTACCGCACGACGGTCTGCACCGGCCAGATCGCGGCGTACACCCGGTACTGCTTCCACCTGAAAGCCGGGACGGACGAGCTGTGGCTCGGCGCGAACGGCCTGCAGGACACGGAGCCACACATGAACGGGAACTTCTTCGAATTCCTCTGGCCGAACCCGACGGACGGCTTTTCCGCGCCCGCGTGGCGGAGCCGGCAGGTGTACTATCAGATCTTCCCGGAGCGGTTCAAGAACGGAGATTCCTCCCGCACCCCGCCGGGCGCAGAAGCTTGGGGCTCTGCACCGACGCGGGAGAATTTCATGGGCGGCGATCTGGCGGGCATTGCGCAGCAGCTCGACTACATCCAGTCGCTCGGCGCGACGTGTCTGTATCTGACGCCCATCTTCCGCGCACCGTCGAACCACAAGTACGACACAGTCGATTATTTCGAGATCGACCCGGCCTTCGGCACGAGGGACGATCTGCGGCGGCTGGTCGACGGTGTCCACGCGCGCGGGATGCGCATCATCCTCGACGGCGTGTTCAACCACTGCGGCTACTGGTGGGACAAATTTCAGGACGTTGTCAAAAACGGCAAAGCGTCGCCGTATCGCAGCTGGTTCTTCATCCACAGCTATCCCGTCGACGCGGAGCAGCAGAATTACGACTGCGTCGGGCATTACAAATGGATGCCGAAGCTGAACCTTGCAAACCCGGACGCGCGGGACTATTTCCTCTCCGTTGGCCGGTACTGGTTGGAGGAATTCGGCATCGACGGCTGGCGGCTGGATGTGGCGGATGAGCTGCCGACCGCGTTTCTGGAAGCCTTCGCCGCAGCGATGCGCGCATATAAGCCCGACTGCATCCTGCTGGGCGAAACATGGGGCGACGCCGGGCGGCTCGTAAGCGCGAACCGGCTGGACAGCGCGATGAATTACCTCTTCCGCGACGCAGCGGTCGCGTGGCTGGCAAAGGATGCGCTTTCCGCGTCGGAATTCGGCTGCCGTCTCAACCGGGCGCTGGCCCTGTACCCCAGCGAAACGAACCTTCGGATGTACAACCTGCTGGACAGCCACGACACGGCGCGTTTCCTCTATGAAGCGGGCGGCGACAAGGCAAGGCTGCGGCTGGCCGCAGCGCTGCAAATGACATTCCCCGGCTCCCCGGCGATCTTCTACGGCGATGAGATCGGGCTGAGCGGCCCGAACGACCCCGGCTGCCGCATGGCGATGCAGTGGGATGCACAACAGCAGGACAGGCGGCTGCTGCGCTGGTACCGGCGGCTCATCTGGCTGCGGCTCGCATCCGATTCTCTGACAGACGGCGATTTCCATACCGTACTGGCCGACGACGCGGCGAACGTATACGCCTTTTCGCGCGCCGTGCCCGGCGAGCAGACGCTCGTCGTCCTGCACGCAGGAACGGCACACTGGCACGGGCAGCTCCCGATCCCGGACTGGGCACGGGAATTTGCCGCATGGACGCTCTGCTGCCAGATGGGCGGCATGACAAAGGATGACCCGTTCCACCCCACGATCCTGACGGACGATCCGGGACGCTTTGAAGCGGAGCTTCCCGCAAGATCCGTTAAGATAATCCGATTCATCAACAAAAAATTAAAGGAGAAGGTGCAATCATGAAACAGACAAGTATCAAAAAAATGCTGGCGCTCTTCCTGATCGCAGCAGTGATGTTAGCGGCATTCACTGCATGCGCCGAAAAAGCGCCAGACACTGCCCAATCCCAGCAGCCCGCAAGCGACGCGGCCGTTCCCGCCGATGACAAGGCAGCAGAAACGTCCACAGCCACGCCCGAAGAACCCGTTACGATCAACTTCTGGCATCACTACAGCGCGCAGTCCGCAGAGAATGAGACTCTGATGAATGTGCTGATCCCCAAATTCGAGGAAGAAAACCCCGGCTACAAGGTCAACGCCGTCTCGCACGAGTGGGCCGACCTGCACGACAAGATCCTTGTCAGCGCAAGCTCGAACACCCTGCCCGATGTGGCGCGTCTGGACATCGCGTGGGTTCCGGAGTTCCAGAAAATGAACATCCTTGTCCCGCTGGATCAGCAGATGGGGGATTTTAATGATGTGGCAGGCCAGCTTCTTCCCAGCGCCATGAGCACTGCCGTGGTCAAGGGCAGCTATTACGCACTGGCGCTCAACACGAACACGAAGATCCTGTTCTACAACGCCGACGCGCTCGCGGAGGCCGGGATCGAAGTGCCCAAGACGATGGATGAGATGTTCGCCGCGATCCACACCCTGTCCGGTACGAATGCAAACGGCCAGCAGGTCTGGGGTCTGAACGAGCCCGCGCTTGCAGGCTGGAACGTCCTGCCTTATATCTGGAGCAACGGCGGCAATATCACGGACGACGCCTGCACCACGGCCACAGGCTATGTCAACAGCCCCGAAACAGCCGCAGCCGTGCAGAAGCTGGTCGACCTGTATGCGAACGGCGAATTCACCGGCTTTAACAGCGGCGATATCCCCATGACCGACGGCTTTGGCACCGGCCGGTACATGATGCTGCTCGAAGGCCCGTGGAAGACCGCGGAGCTGGCCGGCGCATATCCCAACTTCAACTACGGCACGAGTGAGGTTCCCGCTGGTTCTGCCGGTTCGATCTCCGTGCTGGGCGGCGAAGACATCGCCATGTTCAACACCGCCAATAAAGAAGGCGCGTGGAAGTTCATGAAGTTCATGACCAGCGAATACGCGCAGGAGGAGATGGCCAAGTGCGGCCAGATCCCCGTCAACATGACGGCGCTGGACAGCCAGACCGTAAAGGATGCGTCGTTTGCGCCGTTCCTGGAGGCCATCACGACGGCAAAGGCCCGTCCGACTGTCGCTTCCTGGTCCGAGATCGACAACGCGCTGACCGTCGCCATGACCGACATGATCGTCAACGGCGCAGACGTGCAGCAGACGCTCGACCAGCTGGCTGTGACGATCGACGGATTGCTTGCCGAATAAACACAGTATATCAGACAGACGAACCAAACGCAACTTTTTTCAAAGCAGGCTTCGGCCTGCTTTGAAAATCTGGCAAATCGGAGACAGCCGTGCGGCTGAGCCGTACGGCTGCTTGAAAGGATCTGCTCTATGGAACTGAAATCAAAACGCGACCGTCTTCAGGTCGGCCTTCTGCTGCTTCCGGGGCTTCTGGTCTTCGCATTGTTCACGATCTACCCCATCGTCAAGCTCCTGCACATGAGCTTTCTGCAATGGGATCTCGGCTCGATGCTGCACCAGAAGTTCATCGGGCTGCAAAACTATATCGACGTGCTCTCCGACGAGACGTTCCGGATTGCATTTGCAAACACGCTCCTCTACACGCTTGTGACCGTGCCGGGGCAGATGATCCTGGGCCTCTTGGCCGCAGTGCTCATCAACGCCATTCCGCGCTTCCGCGTCACGTTCCGCGTGATCTATTACATTCCGGTCATTACCTCGTGGGTCATCGTCTCGCTCATCTTCCGGTACATTTTCAACACCGAGGGGATGCTCAACTATGTGCTCACGAACGTGCTGCACCTGACGGTGTCCAACATTCGCTGGCTCGACAGCCGCTGGGGCGGTCTGACGGTGGCGATGATGCTCGGCATCTGGAAGGGCGTCGGATGGAATCTGGTCGTATTTCTGGCCGCGCTGCAAAGCGTCCCGCAGGAGCTGTATGAATCGGCGGGGATCGACGGCTGCGGCGCGTTCCAGAAGTTCTTCTATGTGACGCTGCCCAGCATCAGGCCTACGATCCTCTTCGCGCTCGTCATGCTGACCATCGGCGGCTTCAACGTCTTTACGTCCATCAAGATGATCACCGGCGGCAAGCCGATGCACCAGACGGAGACGGTTCTCACGTGGATGTATTACAAGGCGTTCAACACCGGCTCGTTCGGCTACGCGGCCGCGCTGTCGTTCGTCGTCGCCGTGACGCTCATCTTCCTCGCCGTTCTGCAATTCAGGGCCATGAAGCAGAAGGACGCGGCCAATTCGTAGGAGGGACTGCCATGCATATACTCAAAAAACGGGAGCTCCCGTCCAACATTCTGCGGTATGTGCTTCTGCTGCTTGGCGGTGCGGTGTCGGTCATGCCGATGATCTATATGATCAGCACGTCCTTAAAGCCGAACGGTGCGCTCTATGAGTTCCCGCCGAAGTTCTTCCCCGCGCTGGACACGATCACAATTGAAAACTACGTGTACATCTTCAGCCAGGAAAAGTTCTATATCAACTTCCTCAACAGCGTGATCGTCGCCGTGCTGACTGTCGTGATCGCGGCTTTCGTCTCGTCGGCGCTGGCATTCTGCCTTGCGCGCTTCCGCTTCCCCGGCAGAAAGGCGCTCTTCGCGCTCGTCATCGGCACGATGATCATCCCCGGCACGACGCTCATCATCACACAGTATCAGCTCGCCTCGTTCTTCAAGCTCACGAACAAGCTGCTGGGGCTGGTGCCGTTCTATGTGGCGTGGGTCATTCCGTTCTCCACGTTTATGATCAAGGGCTACATTGAGAGCATTCCAAGGGAGTTTGACGAAGCCGTCTACATGGACGGCGGCAGCGTATTCACCGTGTTTTTCAAGGTCATCTGCCCACTGGCCAGCCCGGCCATCGCGTCCGTCAGCATTTTCAACTTCCTGACGGCGTGGGAGGAATTCCCGTGGGCGCTGACCGTCCTGAACGACACGCAGAAGCGCACGCTGCCGATCGCCATCTCAGGCTTTTTCGGCCAGCACCAGTTTACGCAGTGGGGCTACGTCTTCGCCATGTCCGTGGCGAGTCTGCTGCCCGTGCTCATCATCTTCATCTGCTGCCAGAAATATTTCGTTTCCGGTTTGCAGACCGGCGGTATCAAAGGATAACAAATTCAATTCAGATCATGTAAAGGAGGCATTTTCATGTTAACGACAAAGAAAACGTTCCAAACGAAGTTCCTCTCCACACTTCTGATTCTTGCACTTGTTTCAACTATGATCCTCGCGCCGACAGCCCTGGCTGCTGGCTTTGGAGGTTCTTCAATCACAACCGCCGTTGCCGATTCCGGTGCGAGAAACTTCACACCGACTGAAGCGGCAAACGATACCGAAATTCAGGCGATGACCGATAACAGTTCCGTCCTGAATGAAAGCGACATTATCTACATGATTCTAACGGACCGTTTCTATGATGCAGACCCGACAAATAACGGTACGCTGAATCAGGAGTATCGCCCCGGGCAGCTCAAATATACACAGGGCGGTGACTGGAAGGGTATCACGCAGAAGCTGGACTACATTAAAAATCTGGGTGTAACGGCGATCTGGATTTCGCCGCCTTCTCAGAATGAACTTCTGAGCAGAGACGGCGAAGAATCTGGTTATCACGGTTATTTCACGCACGATTACAATTCTGCTGATCCTCACTTCGGCACGAAGCAGGATTTGATCGATCTTGTTTCCGCAGCCCACAGCAAAGGACTCAAAGTAATTCTGGACGTTGTTCCGAATCATACGGCAGACTATTTTAACGGTGCAAGCTCCACCTATAGCTCGGCCAGCTATCAGCCGGCTGCCCCATTCAACAATCCTGACTGGTATCATCACTATGGTGATATTACAGACTGGAACAATGAATATCAGGTTTTGAATTACGACCTCGGAGGTCTGGATGATCTGAACCAGGATAATGCCGATGCCCGGCAGGCCATCAAGGATGCATATAAAAACTGGATCACCTTGACTGGCGCTGATGGCATCCGCGTCGATGCCGCACGTTCGATGCCGAAAAATTTTCTGCAGGAGTTTGAATCCTACGTCGGTGTTCCCTCTTTTGGCGAGATCTTCGTCGGCGATGTCGACTATGTGAGTGCATTCTCCAATTATGAATGGGGCGTGCTTGACTTCCCGCTTTTCTTCCAGGCCCGTGAAGTCTTTGCGCACGATGCCAGCTTTACAACCGTTAAAGCGATTTTTGATCAGGATTACAAATATGCAAACGTAAACCATCTCATTACGTTTATCGACAATCATGACCGTGATCGCTTCCTGTGCCTTGCCGACGATAACTATCAGAAGCTCAGACTGGCACTGGCCTTTATTTTCACTGTCCGCGGTATCCCCGATGTGTACTACGGAACTGAGCAGAACTGCTATGGCGGCGGTGTTCCCACGGAGTGGGCAGGTATCGCAAACAAAGAAAATCGCGAAGTCATGCCGAGCTTCTCGGAAGACGGAATCACTTACAAGTACATCCAGCGGCTTACTGAACTGCGGAAAACCTATTCTTGCCTGCAGACCGGTGTGCAGCGAGAAATGTGGTCGGAAGACAATATCTACGCCTACTCCCGCAGAGATGATACAACCGGGCAGGAAGTAATTGTGCTCTTCAATAACGGGACGAGCAACGAAACCCGCCAGATTCCGATCCGTGCAGAAAGCAGCCTTACAATTGGCACGACGCTTACCAACCTGCTGGACACTTCCGTGACCGCGCAGATCACAAGCGGCAGCGTAACGGGCAAAATGCTCAATATTACATTGCCTGCGAAAACGGCCTATGTATTTACATCCGGCACGGTTGCAGAATACACACCGATGGAGCGCACTGTCACAACGATTCGCGTCCATTATGACGTAGGCCTCGGAAACACCATGTATCTGCGAGGCGATGAATACCCGCTGAAGTGGGATCTCGGCCGCAGTATGCTGAATGTTTCGTCTGATTGCTGGGTTTATGAAACGGAACGCATTCCCGCTGGCGAGACGTTCGAATTTAAGCCTCTGATCAACAACGAAACATGGTCCAGCGGCCTGAACTTTACCGGAACAGGCGGCACCACAATCGATATTTATCCGACATTCTAAACATTCAGTTGTAACAACGGCGGGTGGCGCAGTTTGTACTGCCCACCCGCCATTTTCGTCGAAAGGAGCGTTTTATGAAACGATGCAGTGGTGTATTGCTGCCCATCTTCAGCCTGCCATCTCCATATGGCATTGGTACACTCGGTAAGGCCGCCTATGATTGGATCGATTTTCTGCATGAAGCGGGGCAGCAGCTGTGGCAGGTATTGCCGATTGGCCCGACCAGCTTTGGCGACAGCCCATATCAGAGCTTTTCGGCATTTGCTGGAAATCCATACTTTATTGACCTCGAGCAGCTCTGCGAAGACGGATTGCTCCAAAAAGAAGACTGTGCGCCGCTGGCGGACCAAGCTGACAGTGTGGCAATCGATTACGCAAAGCAGTACCAATATCGGTATGCGATTTTGAAAAAAGCATATTCTCGTTTTGACAATCCCATCGAAATCAACCGTTTCCGCAAAGCGCATAACTGGGCAGACGATTATGCCCTGTTCATGGCACTCAAGGATAGCTATAACGGTCTCGCATGGACGCAGTGGCCAAGCGCTATACGAAAGAGAGAACGCCATGCATTAGAGAAAGCCCGGCAGGAATTACAGTCCGAGGTTGATTTTTACGTGTTTCTTCAGTTGTTATTTTATACGCAATGGAAAAAACTTGCCGCTTATGCAAGGGCACATAACGTAAAAATCATAGGAGATATCCCCATTTATGTTGCACTTGATTCCGCGGATGCATGGGCAAATCCGGAACTGTTTCTGCTTGATGAAGAAGACCGCCCGGTTTTAGTTGCCGGATGTCCGCCAGACGCTTTTACCGCAGACGGTCAGCTTTGGGGAAATCCATTGTATCGATGGGATCTGATGCAGGAGACTGGCTTCCAGTGGTGGAAGGAACGGCTGAGTGGTTCATTTGAGCTATACGATTGTCTCAGAATCGATCATTTTCGCGGGTTTGAAAGCTACTACGCGATTCCCTATGGTGATAAAACTGCTCGAAACGGAGTATGGCAGAAGGGGCCTGGGAAGGCGTTCGTTGATTCCATCAAGGAAGCCTTTCCAGATATTCCAATTATCGCAGAAGACCTTGGATATCTGACGCCTGAAGTTCGGGAGCTGCTGGAATACAGTGGTTTCCCCGGTATGAAGATCCTGCAGTTTGCCTTTGATGCACGTGAAAAGAGCGACTATATTCCGTTCAAATATCCTAAGAACTGTGTTGTGTATACCGGGACACACGATAATGATACAATCCTCGGCTGGCTGCGCAGCGCACCGCCCACATCTGTCCGGTATGCAAAATCCTATCTGCTGTGCGAAACAGCCGCTGATGAGACCTGTGTAGACTTTTTTGTTTCCGCAGCACTTTCCTGCGCGGCAGACTGGGCCGTGATCCCCATACAGGATTGGCTCCGCCTTGGACATGAAGCACGGATCAATACACCGTCTACGCTCGGCGGCAATTGGGTCTGGCGGCTCAGGTCTGGCAGCTGCACAAAAGCGCTCGCCAAAGAAATGAAACGAAAAACGGAACTCTACGAACGAAATTCGGTCATTGAACCGTAAACAAGGAGGATATTTCATATGCAAACAGTTGATGAATCCACGATGGATGACGTTATAACAACGATCGATTTTGCAACGCTCTTTTCGCAAGAAGAGCTTAAGGCAAAACGTGCAGAAGAAAAAGACAGAAGGAAGAAAAATAGGATTTTATCAGTTGAAAACTCACATTTTCTTATTTATCTTATATGTCTCTTGATTTCTATTGTTTTGATTGCAGCATATTTATTTTTACCGTGTGCTGAAACATCAAAATGGCTTGCTGTCCTGATGTCCCTTGGCGCGAGTGGATTTGGCGCAGCTCTTTTGGCTTTCTTTATTGACCGTTCTGATACAGACGCGCAGGACAAGGCTGCCGTAGATGCTTACAACAACAGTGTCGCATACATTTATGACACGTTGTGGACAGTATTTGGAAACCGCTCATATCAATATATGAAAAAAATAGATAAGAATAATGGCCAGCAGATTGCTGCCCAACAAAGTGCAGAAAAATTTATTAACCAGTTTAACCTTGCAATGAAAGCGATTGATTCTTTTAGGTTAAATTACGCTGCTGCAATGAGCGATGAGGTATCCAGCGATTACAGTCTTTTGAAAAGTCAATTGGTTCAATTCACCGCAACATTAAGTCATCCTGTAAACGTCGATCATTTGATTGATGCCTTGGACGGAACACGCATCTGGCTTCGAAGGTGGTATTCCACCGAGAGACTCAAAAAGCATTTTCGCTTTATTTGATGCCGGCTACCAAAGCATCCACACTGCGCTGTGATCGAATTGTCTGACGATGCAAGCAAGAGGACGTGCCGCAAATTCTTTCCGCGGCACGTCCTTATTAAAAATACAAGAAAATCCAGAACACAAAATCCACCCAACGCATTAAAAACGCGAAAGTTTTCGACAACATTTCCCACAAAATGTGATATAATTCATATACTACTATGGATGTGAGGGACAACTGTTTTGAAAGAAATAGATACGAAACAGAAGCTTATTCTTCAAAAATGTGATGACTATGTTCAGAGCGCAAATACTCTGTTTCATTTCATGCAGCGGCACGAATATCTTTCTGCGCTTTTGAAGCGGCGTGCGTTAGTTCCCCGTTACTGTCAGGAGAACATTGCATATCTCAATTTAGAAATAGGCGGCCATCCATTTGACGAGATTTATGTGCTCCAGAAATGCTTTTGTGATATTCCATTTCACAAACTCACAGAGGCTTTCGAGATAAGCAGCGACGAAGACGCTCTGCAAACTTTTGACACGGCCGATCGTCTTGCCTTTGAACGCTCGAATACGCATCCAGCATACTACGGCCGTTATGCCATCGCCCTGTCCAAGCAGTGGGGTGAATCACACGGTTTGCAGCCTGTCCAGTACGCGAACGGGATGTCCGATTTTACAAATTCACTTTCCGAGGTCATCAATTCAGCATACGAAGCAGATGACCTGCCAGACCTATATGTAAACGACATTTTACGGCGTTTGTCGTTTATAAAACCTCTCCGTGGACTCATGCGCAGGCGTTTTCGGGACACTTGGATCAATGTGCAGAAGAATTTCCACGATGAACGCGAGTGGAGGTTTGTTCCGCCGCAGAGCGCATTAGACGCGCTTCAGTTTGACAGTGTGATTGCAAACCCGACAAAGCTGCGCAAGATGGAGGGTTTGGCTGGGCTCAACAGATATCTTGAACGTGAAGCGGCGCGTCCTGCGTGGCTGGAGTTCTCATTCGACGATATTCGATATTTGATCGTCCCCACGATTCAGGCTCGAATCGAACTGATTAAAGAGATTCTGGCACTTCCTCCAGAAGGCTTTTCCACCAGCGAATCAGAGAACATCGGCAAAAGCGTGCTGATCAGCAAAATACTTGTACTGGACGAAATCAGAAAGGACTGGTAGCTATGGGCCGAAATAGACTGAAAGATATTTTCTCCACCAATCCTCCTCTTCCAGAAATCAAACTGCTCTTTCAGAATGCAGAAGCGGAGACACAGTTTGAGAAGGCAATGTATCTTGCATGGGATGAAGGGCATCCTGTAAACGTAGAAGGGGTAAACGGAATTATTGCCTATGATTCCAGTACTTCTCGAAAGATGCCGTTTCTATTTGAAGATAATCTCGAGGGCTTCATGGTTGGGCCAAGCAGCGAAACGCGGGCTTTCGATATTACCACGCCAAAAGGCAGGAAGAACGTCTCGTTGGGATGCTTCACCTCTCCGAAAAAAACAACTCTTCGGACGAGCAAGGATTCTATTATATTTCAGGAATTTACATTCAGCAGCACAGGCGAACGTACTTACAACGCAAAAATTCAGAAAGAACGTGCTCAGTCAGTCTCACAGCTAGCCGATAGCTACTGCATAGCGATTGGCCTTTTGGAACATTTTATGCCAGACAAAGATGTCGAAAGCTCTGCGGATGCAGAACATCTGCAAGGCATAAAAAAAGCCTTGCGCTTCACATATCGTTTTTATATGCAGCTGTGTGCATTAGAAAAAGTCCTGCAAAGGGTCATTAAGCCAACTGACATTGAAGCAAGCATTGACGAGATGGCAAAAGTCAATGAACTGTATCTCCTTTTGGTACAAAAAATTCCGCTCCACTTCGATGGACAGATTAACGTCACAGAAAATAACAGCGTGAACCTTATCAGCAACCCCGGCGCAACGCTCGAAGTTGGGAAGGAAATTCTCATCACGTTCTACCGTGAGCAAGACGTTTCTTTCTGCGGCATATCTGTTCACTTATATTTCGTGAATATTCTAAAACACGCAATAATTAAAAAAATCATTGATGAGGGTGAACAGACGCGATTGATATACGGGGAAACGGACAGCAACCCCATGCAGTTGTTCTTTACCGCATTCCTTTCAGAGCAGGAAGCTGCCGAAGAACACGCAAATGCGAAGGATAAGGAGGCAGAATATACGAAAGCCCGTACGGCAGCGGATTACTTTCATATGATAGCTGACTCGTTCAATCCATAATCGCATGGAATGAACCTTGAGTATATCAATTTTCGGCCGACACAAGGTAAAGCAGAAATAATTTTCCGTCAAGTGTTGCATTTGGTCGGATAAATGGTCTTAGTATATGAATCCATTCTAAATCTTTCTTAAAGTGGCCACTTTATAAAGATAGGTAGTAGCTAATCATTTATATGGTCAAATAGAAAGGAGCCAAGCAAATGAAACACAAGAGAATGCTGACAGTTGTATTTTCGTTGATTCTTGCGCTAACACTATCGATCTGTAGCGTATTTGCCGACAATTTCTCGTCTCCGGAGCTCCCCTCCGATGAAGAACTCCTCACGCTTGTTGAGGACTCGGTTAACGCCTATAAAAAACAGTATATTATTCATTCGGTTGATATCGCAAACAAATGCATTCAGTCCACGTCTCAAAACGGATATACCGTAGACTTTACCGTCGCTCTTGATGTTGAACTGAACTATGATTCTGCACTTCAATTACCACATGTGCAGGGAATGCTTGCGTTGCTTGGAATTGATGCAAGTAGTACATCTACTGACGTGTTTTTGAATAAATTAGACACAGATACATTAGATGTTGCAATCAGTAAGATTGCTCAAGGCCAAATGTCTCTCTCAAATTCTGTTTCCGAGAAATCCGCAAAGATTGATGTGGAATCAGCAGAGCGGATTACTAACACTGTAAAAGAAGAACTGGCCGATTTCATCTTAGAACTTGAGGACTTATATATTGGCCAGAGGGAGCAGATCAATTTAATTCTTAGAGCGACTTTTGATAGCAATGATTCCCCCGTTGGAGTCTCCGCCGTTGCATATGATGGGACTACATATAATATTCAAGAAATCGAGCCTGCCAGCAATGCAGAAATGAGAGCAAACGGGAAGAATCAACTCAATAAATTTGTATCGCTCGCTATTGCAAAAGAAAACACGAGTCCGAACGAAATCAACGCTCTAGCAAACTCCGAAGTCTATCATCGTGTTTCTGCTCGCGAATATGCGAACAAGTGGACTAGTAATCCTTCTGGCGGTGCATTCAAGAATATTTTAAAATGGAAAATTAGAGACAATCCTGATGCAACTGAGGAACCGTATTATCCGGCAAACAACGCAGACTGTGCCAACTATGTATCGCAAGCGATTCATGCAGGCGGGATCGATAAAACATCAAACGATGTGAACGACAAATATCATTGGTTTGCCAGTGAGTATGGCTGCTCTATTGCGTGGGAAAACTGCGAGAGCATGTATTTTTATTTTACTCATAACAATTATTGGACAGCGTCCGACTATGCCAATTGCAATGCAGGCGGGATCATCTTCTTAAAGGACACTTCGGGAACGAGATACCACGTTGTAATGTGTGTTCAGAATAATACAGTGACAAGACTGTATTCCGCACATACGCAAGATGCGTTAAAAGTTCCATACACAGGGAAATCTTCGTTTGGTACATCATGCAACTCGCTCGAATACTGGGTTTTCACAAACTCCGACACGAACTAATTTCAAAAATGGAAATCCTCATATTTTCTATTTGAAAAATAGGAGAACGTATGAAAAAGCAATACCACCTTATTTGTATAGTCGCTTCACTTTTGTTCTGGTTGGTGGGGTGCTGTGCCATTCAAATCAAAGACGTCCCCGCCTCAATTTCCCAAGAGCCATTGGAGAACGAAGAAATTTCAAATAGCGAACAGGCCGAATCTTCTCTGGAAGCTGAAGACTCGACATCTGTTACAATTACAGAAAGCGGCGACTTTTCAGAGGCTGAGCAATTGGGCTTCACCGGTGCAAACATCGGGCAGGGCGGGCTGATGGCCGGAGACGGCGAGTGGGTCTATTACCGCAGCGAATCTGACTGGGGCCTTTACCGGGCGCGCACGGACGGCAGCGAGCAGACGCAGCTGCTGCCGCCGGAGGACTATGCGCCCAGCAGCATCAATGTACTGGGTGACTGGGTCTATTTTTCAAACTTCCGGGATGGGTTTTCTCTCTGGCGTGTGCGCACGGATGGAAGTGAAGCAGAAAAGCTCGTGGATGGTTATTGCTATACGTTCCTTGTAGCGGAAAGCGGCATTTATTTTGATTGCCGCGATGAGAACAACGTCATGCGAACCTTTCATGCGGAACTGGATGGCAGCGCACAAACGCTTCTGTACGAGAGCTGTGCGCCGACCACGTACTATGAGGGTAAGCTGTATCTGTATGATTTCAGAAGCGGAACGCTGTATGCATACAATACCGAAGCAAACGAGCGCGAGATCCTGTTTGAAGGCAAATACGATGCGGCATTTTTCAGCGCAGACGACACAGGCATATATTTCTGGGACGATATGTGCGATTACTGCCATCTTGACCCCGAAACGAAGGAGATCACTGTCCTGCATCAGGGCCCCATCGGCGATTATTTCAATTACTATGACGGCACGGTCTATTATGTCGCCTATGGCGGTGAGAATTACGACTATGATTGCTGCTACGCGATGGACGTGGAGACAGGCGAGCAGAAAGCGATCCTCTCGTTGTCGCCAGAGATGTACGACGCATTCGGTGATCCCATCGGCATCACGCAGGTCGACTACCGCAATGGAAATTATGACGCAGACAGCATCCCGACGAACGAAGAAGGTTGGCCGATGGCGCTTAACGAACTTGTCGACGGTCTGTTTGTTGTGAACGGACAGGTCTTTGCACGCGGACGGCTGGCGCGGACGGGCATGGCGGAGATATGGGTTTTCTGTGACGGTGCGAGCGGCGCAGTGTGGGGATAGAATGTAGTTCTTGCATGTCCCCAAAGTTATAAAGAATGGAGAAAACCGCTGGTTACCCAGCGGTTTTCTTTAATATCCTTTAAGCCGCTTTCCGAAATCGCAGGCCGTTTGCCCGCACGGACAGCTCCTGCGACAGAAGGCGCAGCGATTCAAAGTCATCGTCGAGACCGTCAAGCTCCCGGCGAAGAATTTCTTCATAGTGCTGCTTTTTCTGCTCCAGCGTGGCAATTTTGCCCACCCAGCGCTCCATAACGGCGGGGCTGCGGCTGCCGCTCTGGATGAGATAGTCGGCTTTCTCCTGATACAGCGCGATCTCCTTCTTAACGGCGGAATAAAATTCCTCCGTCATTTTGTCGCGCTGCTTCGCGTCGTCAATGATGTAAAAGCTGTTGACGCTCAAGGAGTTGTCGTTCTGATTCATCGCGCTGAGCTGCTCAATGAACGTCTCAAACGTATCCACTTTGTCCATGTGCTGCCGCGGGATGAAATACAGATGCCCGTTGGAGCTGACCTTGGTCGCCTCCAGCATCCGCAGAAAGCCCGTGCAGATCGTCTCGATCTGCCGCCGGTTCGCGCAGATCTGATAAAGCTCAAACAGTTCCTCTGCCCGGTGGCAATAGTTCAGGGGATCAATGTCGGCGTCAAAGCCGATATTGTCATACCCAAACCGATTGTCGCGCCGATCGTAAAAAATATTTGCCAACTTTTCATACTGATTCGTCCGCTGGTTGAGCGTTTCCTTGACCAGCTCGCGGGAATATACGTCCTCAGTGTGCGCGTTGTCGCGGCAGTAGACTGCGTAAATGTGATGCTCGCCAGGATTCTTTACCGTGATCCGGTCTTTGATATCGCCCGTCGCGGAGCGGAACGCATCCGACACGGAAATTCGCTTGCTGCCGGAGTACGGGATGTTCAGATCCTCGCAGAGCTGCGCCAGTGCCTCCTTCTCCACCAGAATGTTGGCAAGCGAGAAATAGAGAAACTTGCCCAGCACTGAAGGTTGGTCACCGTTGGCCGCGCCAATAATGTCCTGAAAATTCGTAATATTTGTCATGTGCATTTCCTTTCTAAGCCGTCTTTCGTTTCGTCCAGTCCAGCAGATAATCGTCCACACCCTTGAAGCGCGGGTTCCAGGTACATTGATAATACCGGATACCCGGAATCGACTGCACCTCGCGGCGCAAAGTGCCGATCGCCTGCCGGACCTGCGGATTTGTAAACTGATCCATGTCCATCGCCTCCATGACCTCCGTGACGCCGAGCGACAAGAGCGTTTCCCGCAGCCCCTTGTGGGCATTTACGCCGCCGAGACACACAAAGAGCGCATCGTTTGCAAAGTAGCTTGCAATATCGCCCTTGAGCGGCCCCTCGGTGAGATAGGCGCGCTTCTGCGTGGTGTCGCCGGTGACGTGTATCCACGAATAGCTGCGGGTTCCATTTTCCATGCGGCTTGACCGGCTGGACAGCCAGCGATATTTTCGCGCTGCATCGTCGTCCAGTCGGATCTTCATACCCTGAATGAGACCATCCTTGTTCCGCACCGGAATGAGAAATCCATTCGCGCCTGCCATCGTCCATGTCCCGTCTTTTGTGTAAAAGCCGGGCAGTCCATGCAATTCATGATCGCACCGAAGCAGGGAGGCAAGCAGCCGACGTTCAGATTCTGTTTCCGGCATGGACTTATAGCCGTTCCGCTCGATGATTTCGTCCGGAAGTCCACGCTCATGGAGGTTTTCTCTGTGCCGGTCGGAGAGCGTCAGAAGTGACAGCATCTCCGAATACGCCGCATGGCGCTTTTCCAGCGCATACGGTTCCCGGTTCGTTGTGTTTGGGGAGCTGGGCTGCAAGGGCAGCTTATACACGTTGCTCTTTGCAGCCAGCTCCAAGTATGCTTCTTTGTTTGTCAGACCATTCAGCCGCGCATACAGCGTCACGCTGTTGCCGCTCGCGCCGCAGAGGTTGCAGCGGTACTGATCGGTTCTCGTGTTCAGACTCAGATGATATTTGCCGCTTCCGTGGTCACCGCAGAAGCGGCAGCTTGCCTCAACCTCCTCGCTGTGAAGCGTTCGGTCGTTGAGGACAAGCCCGCACCGTCTGGCGGCTTCCAGGATCGGCAGCTTCTGATAGGCCAGACGGCGCGCCCCCTTTCTGCGAAAGTAGGGTTACGCCGCCTTCGGCATCGTCTGGCTGCCGGCCCGCACGGAAAGCTCCGCATTACGGACGCATTTGGCGAGGATCATCTGGCTGGTCGGGCGGATGTTGCTGAGATCGTCTACGGATTCCATGTTGTCGAAGAACACCGGATAATTTCGGCCGGTGAGCCGCTTCACCAGCTCGGATACCTCCGCACCTGCCCGGATCTTCTCAGAGAGCGAGAGCCGGTCGTAGCGGCGGCCGTTGTAGGTAAAGCGGAACACGTCCTTTAATTCTCCGGTCGTCTTGACCACATCGTAGAGCGAGATCTTCACGCGGTTCAGCGCGAGTTTGGAGAACGTCAGTTCCGCGCGTTTGCTCATGTAGAGGATCACGTCTTTCATCATGATTTTCTTTTCCGTGATCTCATCCTCAATGGCTTTGATGCGCGTATCAAAGTCCTCCGGTGCAGCGCTCAGAACCTGCTGCGCGGCGGCAAGCTGCACCCGGCAGTCTTCCAGCGACGCTTTGCATTCCGCAAGGCGTTCGCTGTCCGCGGGACTCAGCGTACCGCATTCCATGCTGGTGCTCAGGTTCTGGATGCGTCTGCGCAGCTGCTCCAAGGTCTGCTGGCGCCGCGTATTCTGCTGTGCGGCAGCGGCCTGAAGCTGCTCCCGTTTCTGATTCAGCGCGTCGATCTCAGACTGGTATCTGACCAGATCATCCGCTTTGGCTGGTAATATAGACCCCAATCGAGCAAAGCCCTTACAAATTGGGGCTTTGCTC
>ERZ791736.90-NODE-90-length-41990-cov-22.619769_pt1 | contig 41990 bp, 34 predicted proteins | sample MGYA00509940_ERZ791736 | MGnify/ENA primary metagenome ERZ791736 (study PRJEB30046, sample SAMN00792014) | human gut metagenome | study: EMG produced TPA metagenomics assembly of the A metagenome-wide association study of gut microbiota in type 2... | reverse complement strand
GCGGCACGCCGACCTATCTGATCCGGCTGCTGTCTCACTCGGACGAGAACCTGGATGAGCTTACCGGCAAGTACTACGATCCCTCCCAGTTCGTCGACTACAAGGCCGATGTCGAGAAGCCCCTGCCGATGATTTATCAGAGCGGCTACCTGACCATCAAGGATTACAGGCAGAGCCGCAATACTTTCCTGCTGGACATTCCGAACAATGAGGTGAAGAAGGGCTTCGTGAGTCTTATCGCCTCAGATTATTTCAAAAACAGGAGCAATGATGTCGGCAGTTGGATCCAGGATCTTCTGGACGCATTCGAGGACGGAGAGACAGGCCGTATCCGCGACCTGTTCACCTCTTTCCTGGCGGACATACCTTATACAGTTCGCCGCAGGGAGGACGAGCGGGAGAGGGAGCGTTATTTTCAGTACACGTTCTATCTGATTCTGAGAATGGTCAGTGTTTACCTCACATGTGTGGAGAAGCCTCAGAGCCAGGGCCGCGTGGACTGCATCGTAGAGACCCCGAAATACGTTTACATCTTCGAGTTCAAGCTGGACGGCACAGCAGACGAGGCCCTCGCCCAGATTGAGGCGAAAGGTTACGCACGCCCTTATGCAGCCGACAGCCGCACGGTACACTGCATCGGTGTCAGCTTCTCCTCGGAGACCGGCACCATAGGAGAATGGAAGAGCCTGCAACTGAAGTAGTACAAGGAATATTAATGGGTTGATTCTTGGAAATTTTGGAGTGGCCGCAGCGAGTGTGCCGAAAATAAAGGGGTTACTCCACTTTGAACCAAATGTCTATGGTATCGTTGCCCATGCGAATGTAGTGGTTTTCAGCTTGAACAACAGCTGTCTCAGGGAGTCTGATGCCGTATTCTTTACCGGACTCCAAAGGGACTCCTATCTTGAATACGAAAGTGGTGTCGTTCTCGTAATAACCAAATTCACCGTCCCTGCCTATCTTTTTGGCCATCCTTCTGTATCTAGCCCATGTATTCGGCCAGATTCGTTCACGTTCAGGATCCGGTAGATATCCAAACACGTTTCCGACAGGTTCTGAGAATATCACGCGGATTTCCTCAAGGTCGGGGCTTACCGTGGAGCCTACGGCGGGGATTATCTCCTTGACTGTAGGCCTCCTGGCGATGGAGTCCATCCGTGAGGCCACGGAGCGCATGTACTCCACAAACTCCGGCATGAAATCGTCTATGGTGCGGTATCTGTCCCTGTTACCAGTGAACCTGTCCATGAAGTCCACCGCCTCATTCATCCATACGAAGCCGTGTTTCTGGTCTGCTTTAATGGAATTTCTGAGGACTGACGGATATACCTCTTTGAGGTACAGATTGGTCATCAGGGAGTTGAAGAACTCTCCGCATACAGCAGACGCATCGTATCCGGCCCGGTAGAGCTCCTGAGCCACATACGGGTAGATGGCCTCGCCTATCTCCAGCAGTTCATCCTCGTACTGCTCGAGTACGGGGCTGGTGAAACTGTGGGATATCTCATGAATGGTAGTCTGTCCTTTGACATTCATATTCGATGCATATTTGGGCTTTGAGCTGACTCCGATAAGGGGATAATAGCCCGTCCTCTCATAGCCAAGCAGCCTTTGGGTCAGAGTATCAGGACCGCTGTAGTTGTTCCAGGCGTATGCCGGGCTGACACAGGCGGACACGTCCGGGAGCGGCTCGCCGTAGACATCCTGAAACCACTCCGGATCTATAAGCCGTCTCATTCCGACCTGCAGCGAGTCCGCATACTCCCTGTACAGCTTTGAGTGCTTCTCGAAGAACCGGTGGTAGTCACTTTTCACGTAGAAGTCGTCCAGCAGGGCGGCGTACTTCAGGAAATTCTCCTCAGTCCATCTCGGGTCCTGGGTACGGAAATACTCCGCTATGTCGATGCCTTCCTTGACCCTCACGTGACCGTCCTCGATGTAGAGCAGCCGCGCGGCACAGGGAACGGAGTTGTATGATGCTACATAGACCGAATCCGGAGCATCCCGCATTTGGCGGATGAAGTCCATGACGGGATGGGACTTGAATTTTCTGAAATATCTCTGGATGTCGCGGTAGTAGGGCGGGTACACGCCCCGGTCATATTCCTCGCATCCGGCCAGGATCCATACGGTGGCCGACAGTTCCTGCTTCTCGTCCACAAACGTTGTAACCTTGCTTGTGGCTGCGGCCGTGGTTCCGCCAAGTCCGTAAAATAAGGGATAAAGCAGGGCTGTGGAAAGTAAGGCTCTGGTGAGTACGGAAATAATGTGCCGGTTCGTTTTCATGGTGGTGTTATTTTATAATGACACTCAAATATACGCAGAAATTCCTATTTATTTATTTATTTGCGCAAATAAATTATCGCAGATATATCTGAGTTTGTGGATGGTGTTTGATTATGTGTTGATAATAAAGTAGTTAGGTGGGATTTGTGAAGAGGAGGAAAGAAGATGCGGGAGAACCAGTGACTTGATGTGTTCTCCCGCATGATGTGACGGTATTTATAATGTGTGTTTAATTTATCTGTGATGTTGGATAAATTGGGCGGTGTCTATTGTGTGGCGGCTATTCGGGCAGGAGGGCGGCAAGCTCGTCGGAAGTGAGGTCGAGGATGTCGCAGATGGCGGCGCGGTCGAGACCCTTGGCTTCCATGCGGCGGGCAAGTTCTGAATTCCGGACGCTGTCGTCGGAGGTGCTCTTGCCTGCCTCTGCGAACAGGGTGTGGACAGTCCGGCTCAGGAGCCGCAGCAGTCTCCGGCTGTCTTTTTCGGTGTTGAGATCCAGGCCGCAGAAGGTGGATTTACTGCGGTGCAGATAGAGGTAGTAGATGCCGGCGATGAGCACTGCGGTTACGCCGCTGATGTCCAGGCCTGTGCCCTTGAAGTATTTCCGGTAGTAGGCCAGCAGGGACTCGTTCTCCAGCTCGCGGATGTCAGCGATCTTCTTCACGGCTTCCGAGTCGGATGCGAGCTCCCAGAGCAGGGAATCCCGGAGCGGCCCGTTGCTGTCGAGGTGGCGGCACAGATCCTCGAGCGTGCGGATGTAGTATCTCTCCGCGCCTTCCTTGTCCATCTTCCTGTACGAGACGGTCTCGCCGAGCCAGAAATCGTGGTCGCGGACGTATTCGTATATCAGGTCGTCTATCGAGCTGTATCTCTTGAAGAATACGGCGGCTTCGATACCGGCCTCGGCAATCAGCTGGTTTACAGTAATCCTGGCAAGCGGCATCTGTCCAGCGAGAGTGGTCAGGGCGTCGCTGATGGCTTTGTCAACCTGTTCATTGGTCCTTCTTATTCTGGGTTTCTTGCTCTCGGTAATCATGCGGTTATAATCCATTTGTCAATATTTCTGCTTTGGGTTGAGAAGTTGATGCCTATCTTCAGGACTTTGCGGGAGTCGGAGGCGAAGGGGGCGGCATAGTTGCAATCCTCGATCTGCTTCAGAGCATCCTCGGCTGAGCCCTCTAACTTGAACTCCATGATGTAGACGTACTTGTCGGTCTGGAGCAGGAGATCGATGCGCCCCTGCGAGGTGCGGTACTCGGTCTGCACGTAGAAGCCGAGGAGCTTGGAGACTATGAAGAGGACGTTCTGGTAGTGGAGCTCCTGGTCGCGGACGAGCTCGTAGGGGGTGTCTGCCATGAAGGACTGGAGGCGGCGGAGAAATGCATCCGCGTCACCGGCCTCTATCTCCCGGACGAACTTCTGTATTTCGAAGTTGGTGGCGGATTTCCGGATGGGAGTGTAGTAGGGGACGAGAAATTTCATGAAGCCTTCCTCGACTTCCTTGTTCGGGAATCCAAGTGTGTATGACTCAAAACGCGGGTCGTATCCTTTTATGGTGAGGTACCCGCTCTGGTAGATGACCGGGATGGGCTCGTCATCCCCATAGATGCTGTCGAGAGTCTCTACATCGGTGACCGCCGAGGAAATTTCGCTCAGGTCGCACTTGCCCTGCTTGAGGAGAGTTACGAGATAAGTGGGCGTGCCTGTCTCGAACCAGTAGCTTCCGAAGATACCGCTGTCCATGGTTCTGAGGATGCTGAACGGATTGTAGATGCCTTCGGAACCGGGCGAGAAGTGATAGCCGTCGTACAGCACTTTCAGCTTCCGGCATGTCTCGTCGTAGGTGAGATGCTGGGTTGCAGCCAGATTCTGTATGCCCTCCTCCATGTATCGGTGAATCTCACTTTCCGTCAGGCCGCACAGACTGGCGTACTGCGGGAGCATGGATATGTCCTTCAGGTTGTTGAGGTCGCTGAAAACGCTGACTTTACCGAACTTTGTCACCCCGGTCAGCATCGCGAACCTGATATGCCCGTCCATGGTTTTGAGCACTCCGTAGAACGGCTTGAGAATGCCTCTGAACTCTTCCTGCAGCTGTTTGTTGCCGATGGCCTGGAGCAACGGCTTGTCGTACTCATCTACGAGGATGGCTACGCGGTGTCCTGTCTGCTCGTGCGCCCTTCTGACGATGCCGGCAAAGCGCAGTGACAGCGAAGTCTCCGACGGGTCGCTTCCGTAGAGTTTTTCCCAGTAGCAAAGACTATAGTTGAGTATGTCGTGGAGATTCTCAGGTTTATTGTATCTCTCGATATTAAGGTCTATGTGCAGCACCGGCCTTGCCGTCCATTCCTTCTCGAGGGTGTCTATCGCCAGCCCCTTGAAGAGTTCTTTCTTTCCTTGAAAATATGCTTCAAGGGTGGAGATAAGGAGGCTCTTTCCGAATCTTCTCGGGCGGCTTAGAAAATAATAACTGCTCTCATTCACAAGTTTGTAAATGAGCTCTGTCTTGTCTATGTAGAGAAATCCGTCATGACGGATCTTTTCGAAATTCTGTACGCCTATAGGATATTTCATGCCGATATAGTTTTGCTCCGGAGACAAAGATAGCGAATAATCGGAATTGTTTAGTACTTTTGTGGTCCGTTAAGACAGAAATGCGTATGGCAGAAGAGATAATATTGGGAATCGAGTCGTCGTGCGACGATACGTCGGCGGCGGTGCTGCGGGGCGAGACGCTGCTGGCCAATGTGATGGCCTCGCAGGAGGTACACCGCAAGTACGGCGGGGTGGTCCCCGAACTGGCCTCCCGCGCTCATCAGCAGAATATAGTGCCGGTGGTAAGCCAGGCCCTCGACCAGGCCGGGGTGAGGCCGGACCAGATAGATGCGATAGCCTATACCCGCGGACCGGGCCTGCTGGGCTCGCTGCTCGTGGGGGTGTCCTTCGCCAAAGGACTGTCATTAGCGGTGGACAAGCCGTTGGTGGATGTCAACCACCTTCAGGGCCACATCCTCTCGCACTTCATCCGGCAGGAGGGCAAGCCCTACGTACCCCCGACATTTCCCTTCTTAGCTCTGTTAGTCTCCGGAGGCCACTCCCAGATCGTGAGGGTGGACGACCCGCTGCACTTCGAGGTGCTGGGCCGGACGATAGACGACGCGGTGGGGGAGGCGTTCGACAAGTGCGCCAAGCTTCTCGGCCTGGGTTATCCCGGCGGTCCGGTGGTGGACAGGCTCGCTGCCCAGGGCGACCCGGAGCGATTCAAGTTCGCCAAGCCGCACGTACCCGGACTGGACTACAGCTTCAGCGGAGTGAAGACCTCCCTGCTGTATTTCGTGCGTGACCATTTGAAGGAGGACCCCGACTTTATGCAGCACAATATGGCCGATATCTGCGCCTCTTTCCAGAAGACCCTGATAGACGTGCTTATGGACAAGCTCCTGAAAGCCGTGAAGCAGACAGGTATAAAACAGGTGGCCATCGGCGGCGGCGTGTCGGCCAACTCGGGCCTGCGCAGCCGTATCGCCTCCGAGGGCGAGAAACGCGGCTGGACCACCTTCATCCCCGAATTCAAGTTCACCACTGACAATGCTGCGATGATAGCCGTGGCCGGTCTCTTCAAGTTCCGCGCTGGGCTCACCGGAGGGCTCGATGCTGCTCCCGTCTCCAGAGCCCTTGACTTCAAGTAGATGAAAGAATTCGAGACAGCCTTCGAGGCATCGTACGCTCCGACGGAGGAGGATTTCAGGACGGCTGCGGCCAAGGTTGCCGGTGTCCCTCTCGGGAAAATAGCCGAGGTGCGCCTTCTCCGCCGCTCTATCGACGCCCGCTCCCGCAAGATCCTGCGCCGCTACCGGCTGGCCGCATACCTGCAGGGAGAGGTGCCGCCCGAGACCGCATCGTACAGCCTCAGTCAGGATGTCTCCCGGAAGCCTCCCGTAATCGTTATCGGGGCCGGTCCCGCCGGACTCTTCGCCGCCCTGAGGCTCATCTGCGGCGGCCGCCGTCCCATCATTCTCGAGCGGGGCAAGAACGTCCATGAACGCAAATACGACATAGCCGCCATCTCCCGCACTGGCGGCCTTAATCCCGACTCCAACTACTGCTTCGGCGAAGGCGGTGCCGGCACATTCTCCGACGGCAAGCTCTACACCCGCTCCAACAAGCGGGGCGATGTGGGAGCAGTCCTCAAGACCTTCACCGACTTCGGCGCGGACCCAATGATAAGGATCGACGCCCATCCCCACATCGGCAGCGACCGTCTGCCTGCAATAGTCGAGGCCATGCGCTCCCATATCGTGGAATGCGGAGGTGAATATCATTTTTCCAGCCGTGTCACCGACCTTCAGCAGACTCCCGGCGGAGGATGGAAGGTGCTCTGTGACAATGGCTCCGTCTTTGAGGCTCCGGAGGTCATCCTGGCCACCGGGCACTCCGCCTCGGATATTTACCGCCTGTTCATGCACAAGGGGTGGGCGGTGGATGCCAAAGGCTTTGCCCTCGGAGTCAGGGCTGAGCACCCGCAGGAGCTCATCGACCGGGCGCAGTACCACGGCCCGCGCATGCCATGGCTGCCGGCAGCCGAATACTCCCTCGTGGAGCAGGTGGATGGCAGGGGAGTATTCTCCTTCTGCATGTGCCCGGGCGGCATCCTCGTCCCCTCGTCCACCGAGCCGGGGACGGTGGTCACCAACGGCATGTCTAACTCCCGGCGCAATTCCCGCTGGGCCAATGCCGGCATCGTCACTTCCGTCGAGCCGGGGGATGTTCCCGGCGGCCCGGAGGCAATGCTGGATTTCCGGGAGGAGGTGGAGCGCCGCTGCTTCGAAGTCTCGGCCTCATTCCGCGCTCCGGCCCAGCGCATGACCGATTTTGTCAAAAGCCGCAGAGGCAAGGCAGTTGTTACGACACTGCCGAAGACATCCTACGCTCCCGGAGCATTTGCCGCGGACCTCAATGAGGTGCTGCCGGGCTTCGTCGCCGACCGCCTGCGCAGGGCCTTCCCGGCATTTGACCGAAAGCTGAGGGGCTACTATACCTCCGAGGCCCTGCTCCTTGCAGTGGAGTCCCGCACTTCCTCGCCCGTGCGCCTGCCCCGCGACCCTCAGACCCTCCAGCACATTGACCTGCAGAACCTCTATCCCTGCGGAGAGGGAGCCGGCTACTCCGGAGGCATCGTCTCCTCCGCCATTGACGGCATCCGTGCTGCAGAGCGTATCCTGCGGTGCGACTTATAGTTCACGAATATTGATTTTAAGCAAATTCATTTCTTATGGGAAATAAATTTACAGAACTCATGAATGTCCGGAAATTGTCCTGTATCGCATTATTGCTGACAGTAAGTCTGTTGTCTTCAGCCAGCGTGAAAGATACTGCCTGCATCCCGGTTCCGGCGGAGAGGCAGCTCAAGTGGCACGAGGCCGAAATAGGCGTGGTGTTCCATTATGACCTGCACGTGTTCGACGGCCAGGCCTACGGTCAGGGAAGCAACCGTATAACTCCGGTCGAGGACTACAACATCTTCGCTCCGGAGCATCTCGACACCGATCAGTGGATACGTGCGGCCAAGGCTGCCGGAGCCCGTTTCGCCATACTTACGGCCACTCACGAGACCGGTTTCGGTCTGTGGCAGAGCGATGTGAACCCTTATTGCATGAAGGCGGTACGCTGGAGGGACGGCAAGGGGGACATCGTGGCGGACTTCGTGGCCTCGTGCCGTAAGTACGGACTGCAGCCGGGACTGTATGTCGGTATCCGATGGAACTCGCTTTTAGGAATACACAATTTCGCGGCCGATGGAGGCGGAGACTTTGCCCGCAACCGGCAGGAATGGTACCGGAGGTATTGCGAACGGATGGTGGAGGAACTGTGTTCCCGGTACGGAGACCTCTTCATGATCTGGTTTGACGGTGGGGCCGACGACCCGAGGGGCATGGGGCCGGATGTGGAGCCTATTGTCGACAGCCTTCAGCCCGATTGCCTCTTCTATCACAATGTGGACCGGGCCGATCTTCGGTGGGGCGGTTCAGAGACCGGAACCGTCGGCTACCCGTGCTGGTCCACGTTCCCTTATCCCTACAGCCACAACCGCAACAACGAGTCGGCCTCCGAGCACAACCGTCTGCTCGCCCACGGAGATCCCGACGGTCAGTACTGGGTGCCGGCTATGGCGGACACCCCTCTGCGCGGAGCCGGAGGCCGGCACGAGTGGTTCTGGGAGCCGGGAGACGAGGACGCGGTCTACTCTCTCGATGCTCTGATGTCCATGTACGAGAAGTCGGTGGGACGCAATGCCACACTCATCGTCGGGCTGACTCCGGATCCTGACGGCCTGCTGCCTAAGGGGGATGTCCACCGGTTAGAGGAGTGGGGCGAGGAGATACAGCGCAGGTACGGGACGCCTGTCGCGTCGGCTTCCGGCCGTGGCGGAACCTTCCTGCTGGAATTTCCGCAGCAATCCGCTGGAGACCGGCAGTCTTCCGCTACGTCTGGAGCAGTGTCAGTAGACCGCTGTGTCATCCAGGAAGATATCGCTCAGGGTGAGCGCATCCGGTCTTTCCGCGTGGAGGTCAGGATGCCTGACGGCCAGTGGCAGACAGTCTACACCGGCACATCTGTAGGACACAAGCATATCGCTGTTTTCGATCGTCCGGTGACCGCAACAGCCGTCCGTCTCGTAGTCGACAGCAGCCGCGCCGTCCCCTGCATATCCCGTTTCAGCGTGTATCCCGCACTGCTGTGAAATGCAGTCTGTTCAGCTCAAATGCCGTATATGTTCATGTTTCTCAGATATATACATAAAGTATGCGTTTTACAGACTGAGGGTAATCACCGCTTATCTGTTTCCCAGCTTTTCGCCTATATTGCTGTTTGACAACATTATGCACGGATCATCGGCTTACAGACTCGTCCTGAAGAAAATGTGCTGACTGCTCACTACCCCTGCTACAGCACTTTACGGGCGCTTTTAAAGAAATCCGAGCCGCGGCGCGCAGTTCAGTCTGTTGTAGGTGTAGTTTTGTAATAGATTGTTTTCCAGCTGATTGTCCAGGATGGTCAATTACAGACTGGAGGGGAATGGTATGGAATGGTATGGTATGGTGCGTTACGATAGGCTGTGTTAAAGAAAAAGGGAAATGAAGTGGAGTGAGGTAGTAGGCAAAACGGGTAAGGCATGAAAATGCAGGTCGGGAAAGACTAGCCGCCCTCGGCTCTAGAGGGAGGGGCCCGCCGCGAAGCGGTGGGAGGGCCTGGTCTTTTCCGACCTGCATTTTCATGCCTGCTGACGCACAGTGTTCTGTAAGCGCTTAAATGCTTTGTGAGTGCTCAGCAACTTGCAAAACGCTGAGCACTCAGGAACTGCCTTCAGGCGGTAGAGTCAGATCAGTTGCAGCCGCCGCAGCAGTCCCCTCCGCAGGAGGAGCATCCGCCGCCGCATGAGCTCTGCTTCAGCTCGCCGTGCAGGCCTTCGGTCAGCTCCTGCTCGGTGGCGTCGCGGACGGTGAGGATCTTGCCGGTGAAGTTGAGGGTCTTGCCGGCCATGGGGTGGTTGAAGTTCATCATCACGCTGTCGTCCTTGACCTCGTGAACCTTGCCGTGCATGACACCGCCCTGCTGGTTCATCATCGGGATCATGTTGCCGACGGTGAGGAGACCTTCCTGAATCTTGCCATCCACTTCGAAGATGTGCTTGGGAAGCTCGACCACCAGCTCGGGGTTGTGCTCGCCGTAGCCTTCAGAGGGTGTGAGGGTGAACTCGAAGCTGTCACCGGGCTCCTTGCCGGCGATATTCTCCTCGAACTTGGGCAGGAGATAACCCATGCCGAAGATGAAGTCGAGGGGACGGTCTTCTGTGGTCTGGTCGGCCACCTGGCCGTCCACGGTGAGGGTGTAGGTGAGTGCTACTACTTTCTTGTCACTGATTTTCATTGTCATTAAGATTATTGTTGTTTGATTGATTGTCATTGTTGCCGCCGAGTCTGCGGATCTTCCAGCCGATGGCCGCCACGAAGATGGACATCAGGGGCGAGAGCAGGTTGAAGATGCAGTAGGGGAGGTAGGAGAGGGTAGCCACGCCGAGGACGGTGGACTGCACCACTCCGCAGGTATTCCAGGGTACCAGTACCGAGGTCACTGTGGCCGAGTCCTCGAGGCTGCGGCTGAGCAGTTCGGGAGCGTAGCCGCGCTTGCGGTAGGCCTCTGCGAACATTTTTCCCGGAACGATGATGGACATGTACTGGTCGGAGAGTACGATGTTGCAGAAGATACCGGAGGCGACTGTGGCCGAGACGAGCTGCACGGCACTCTTCAGACGGGAGATGATGCGGGCTGTGACGGCCTCTATCATGCCGGATGCCTCCATTACGCCTCCGAAGACTATCACGCAGAGTATCAGCCATATCGTGCCGAGCATGCCGTACATGCCGGAGGTGCAGGCCAGGGTATCCAGCATCGGGTCGCCTGTGGACACGGTCACTTCTGCTGCCAGGGACTGGTAGAGGAAGTAGAAGAATTCCCGGAATCCCCTTCCTTCTCCGCATATCTGTGCGATGAGGTCCGGCTGCACGAAGAAAGCTATGATGCCGGAGAGCAGGGCCGAAACGAAGAGGGTGATGAACGGGGGAATCTTCTTGTATATCATGAAGATGGTAAGGCAGGGGATGAGCAGCAGCCAGGGACTGATGACGAACGCCGACGAGAGGCTGGCATACTGGGCGCTGAGATCCAGTTCGGAGGCCGGGTTGTAGGTGAAGCCTACGATGGTGAACACTATGCCGGAGATGACGAATGACGGCATGTTGGTGTACAGCAGATAGTTGATGTTCCCGTAGATATCTACTCCCGCTACGGATGAGGCGAGGTTGGTGGTGTCGGACATGGGCGAGCGCTTGTCCCCGAAGTAGGCTCCGGAGATTATGGCTCCGGCCAGCCAGCCCTCGGAGATGCCCAGCATAGTGCCCGCGCTCATCATCGCCACGCCTATGGTGCCGATGGTGGTCCACGAGCTGCCCGAGAGCACCGAGACTATGGCCGTGAGCAGGAATACCACCAGCAGGAATATCTTCGGGCTGATGAGCTTCATGCCATAGTAAATCAGGGTCGGAACCACTCCTGACAGCATCCAGGTGGAGGTCAGGGCCCCGATCATCAGGAGGATGAAGATGGCCGGTCCGGTCTTGCCGAGGTTGTCGATGATGCCCTCCTCCAGCCGGGACCAGGGCATCTTGAGATGGAATAAAGAAATCCCGATGACCGTCAGCGCGGCCAGCAGCAGAGCCACCTGGGAGGCGCCTCCGGTGATGTCGGCCCCGAAGACGGTCACTCCGATAACAATCAGAGTCATCAGCAGGATGACCGGGATGAAGGATATTAGTAGTCCAGGTTGTTTCATTATAGTCCACTGATGTCTGCCCCTTCGAATGCCAGCGTGGGTATCTGCCACGGCATGAATCCGATGGGGTCGTTTCCGATAAATATGTTCCGTGTCCAGAGCGAGAGGAAGTCCCCGCTCAGGTTCATTTCCTTGACAGGATAGAGCCGCTGCCCGTTCTCGAAGTACCAGCCCTCGATTCCATAGGAGAAGTTTCCCGTGACAGAGTTGCTGTTGCCTCCGTTGAAGCCGGTGATGAGCACTCCGCTGCCTGTCTGCCTCAGAATATCCTCCAGCCCCATTCCTGAATTGCGGGGAAAGCAGACAGCGGTGGCGTCCTCACTGGTTCTGGGCATTCCGAGCTTATTGGCAAAATAGGTGTTCAGGAAGTAGGTCCGCACCACTCCGTCGCGGATGATGTCCCGTTCGCAGGTGGCCGCGCCCTCGCTGTCGAAGTAGCCTGAGCCGGTGCGTCCGGGGATGAGGGGATTGTCCGTAATCAGCAGGTTCTCCGGAAAGAGCCGCTTGCCGAGCGAGTCCAGCAGGAAGGAGTTCCGCTGCTGGATCGAGGAGCCGTTCAGGGCGGAGATGAGGGCCGATACGGCCTTTGCGGAGACAGTATTTTCCAGGACAATATTGTATTTCCCGGAACTGAGCTTGCGGGCCTCTATCATCGGCACGGTCCGTTCGTAGGCAGTCCTGCCGCATCCGGAGCGCAGGCGGTCGAAGAAGAGAGCGCCCTCCATCCAGTTGTTCTGGGGACGGGCCTCCCCGTGTCCGCGGACAGTACATTCGCATACTACGGAGTAGAATGTACTGGATGATTCGGCTTCCAGACCCTGGGAGTCGATGATGTAGTCCGAGCGGAGGCAGTCGTCCCAGTCGCAGGCGGTGGAAATGAGGCGGGAGTCGCTCTTGTCCACCTCGGCGTCCGTGGCCTCGAGGATATCGGTCTTGGCCTTGAAGGGAATATCGGAAAAATGCGGGTCGCACTGTTTCAGGTCCGGCCTGCCTCCGCGGTAGTACAGCGAGGGGTCGGGGAGGGTGCGGCAGTCATCCGGGGCGAGCAGCCGGCATGAGTCGATGCATCTGCGGATGAAGGGCCGCAGCTCGCTCCCGTCCAGGCGGTTGGTGGAGAAGGCTCCGTAGCGGCCTTCGGTGAAAATGGCGATGCCGAGGGCGGCGGAGGTGGATTCCTGCAGTTTCTCAATCTCTCCGTTGAGGTATGAGACGGAGGTCTGCGTGCTCTCAGACAGGGTCACGCGGCAGCCGGACGCACCGCAGGCGAGGGCTGTCTCCAGGGCTTTCTGTGCTATGTCTTTATTCATTGATGCCTCCTACATTAAGTTTGCTGACTAAGACTGACGGCATGCCGCAGGATACGGGGCAGTACTGCCCTTTGCCGCAGGTCCAGGTGCTGTCGTCCACTATGAGGTTGCCGGCCACGCCGGTGATGGCCGCGAGGGCCTCCGGACCGTTGCCGATGATGTTGGTGTCCTTGATGGGGCGGGTCAGGTGTCCGTCCTCTATCATGTATCCGGACTTGACGTAGAATGTGAAGTCTCCGGCGCCTATCTGTACCTGACCGTTGGCGAAATTGTCCACGTAGAGGCCCTTCTTCACCGAGCGGATCAGGTCCTCCTCTGTGGCCGGACCGTTCTCCATGTAGGTGGAGCGCATCCTCGGGATGGGCATGTAGCGGAAGGACTCGCGGCGGCCGTTGCCGGTGGGGGCGACCCCGTAGTGCCGGGCGCTGATGCGGTCGTGGAGATAGGAGTTGAGCACTCCGTTGCGGACCATGTAGGTCTTCTGGCCAGGCACGCCCTCGTCGTCTACGTTGACCGAGCCGCGGAAGTAAGGCAGGGTGCCGTCGTCCACGATGTTGATGTCGGGGTTGCAGATGAGCTTGCCCATACGGTCGGAGAATATCGATGTGCCCTTGCGGTTGAAGTCGGCCTCGAAGGAATGGCCTATGGCCTCGTGCAGCAGGATGCCGGAGCCGCCGGCGCCCATGACCACGGGCATCTCCCCGCAGGGCGGGCGTGAGGCCTCGAAGAGGCGGTCGCATCCGTTCACCACATCGTTGGCCAGGGTCTGTACGAGTTCCTGAGAGAGGAAGTCGAAGCCCTTGCGGTAACTCTTGGACGCGTAGAAGTTCTCCATCCGGCTGCCCTCCTGCATCACCACGGTGGCTGACATAAGGGCCATGGGGCGCATGTCAGTAAAACATTGTCCCAGGGAATTGAAGAAGAGGATTCGGGTCTGCTGGTCCCCGATGCGGCCGGTGATGTTGATGACCCTCTCCGAAGCCTGCTGTATCAGGTCGCGGAGCATCAGGAGGTATTCCTTTTTCTCTTCGACTGTATGCCTCTCCCAGTCGTAGGAGTCCGAAAGCAGGGGGTAGTGATCGTAGAAATCCACCGGCGTGCAGTCTTCCGGCAGGCTCACCTTCGAGGATGAGTCCCGGGCTATCTCGGCGGCGGTGGAGGCGGCCCTCATCAGGTCCTCCATGCGGGTGCTCTCCGAGAAGGCGTAGCCGGTGCGGTCTCCGCTCAGGACACGGATGCCGATGCCGAAGTCGATGTTGGAGCGGGCGGAGTTGACCTCTCCGTCCCTCAGTGACAGCTCGTTGCTTACTGTATGCTCGCAAAATATATCGGCGTAGTCACCGCCTTTTGACAGGGCTGCGGACAGCAGTCTGCGTGCATCGGAGGGTTCTGTTCCGAATAGCCTGTAAAAGTTCGTGTCTATGTTGGCTGTATTCATTCTTTCAAGTCAAATAAAAGGGGCCAGTGTTATACGCAAGCCCCTTTTAGATCTTTAAATGTGTAGCAGAGTTTTGAGATAATTAGATATTGGTAGCCTTGACCTTGACCAGCTTGCCGTTCTGGACGAAAGCCAGCTCGGAGTTGGTTCTTTTCTTCTCTTTGACCAGCTTCTGGAACGTGGCGTTGAGCCCGTCAAGGATGTTGTCTCTAAGCTCCCGTGATTCTAGTTCGCTCATAATTGATCAATTGGTTGAACAAGGTTTTATTATGTATTTTCGTCGTTATGTTCTTACCTCCCTCGCAGATGATCACAGGTGAGTTGGAGTTGTCTATGATCATCCAGTATTCGCAGACCGGAATGTACAGGTGGAACAGGTTCTTGATACCCATATCGTACCGGCGCCGGATACTTTCCTCGCTTACGTTGTGCCCGCCTGACTCGACCCTCAGCTTCACCCTCTCGACAGCCAGTGACGGCATGTTGAGCCAGAAATACAGCAGGGTCACCACGTAACCCTGGCTCTGGGCCTTGCGGATGAGATTGACATAGCTCCGTGTCGCCAGCGTTGTCTCTATCGCGAAATCCTGCCCTTCATTCATCAGCTCCTGCACCCTTGCCAGCATTATCCTTCCCGCCTGTATCGCGGCTTTCTCCGGGTTGAAGGGGGAGAGGCCCCGCGCTATCTCGTCCGCGTTTACGAAGTTGCCGCAGTTCAGCATATTCGGAAGAATGGTGTAGGAAGCTGTCGTCTTACCCGCACCGTTGCAACCTGAAATGATGAATAACTTAGGCATACTTCATAACACAACTGCTTACAAAAATAATGAAAAAACCTCAAAAATCCGGCACAATTTGCGAAAAAGTTTTCAACATCCGCCCGATGCCGCCACGGCGAAAAGGGCGAAATCTCCCAGTACAGGGTCCTCCGGGAACACTTTCAGCAGGAAACGGGTTATCTCTTCGGCAGTCCTGATATCCGCGCTGCGCCTTGCAGTTATACCCAAATTCGCCGCACTCCGGTGCACATGCACGTCCAGCGGGATGATCAGTCCCCGCTTGTCTATGCCCTTCCACAGTCCCAGGTCCACCTTGCCGTCGTCCCGGACCATCCACCGCCTCAGCATGTGGATCTTCTTGTTGGCCGCCGAAGGGTCGTCCTTCTGCCCGTAGACGCGGACGCGCATCTGTCCCGGGGTGAGGACCTCGAGACTCTCATTGTCACGGTAGAATTCCCTGAGCCTGCCGCATATGCCCGCGAACTCCGACCATCTGACCGTACGGTGCAGGGAGGTACTGTCGTTGCGGTATTTTCCCGCCATGACATATTCGTAAGGCTGCCATCCCATCTCGTCCATTGCCCTGCGGCAGTCTCTGACTATCATCTCCCTGCGGCCCCAGGCCAGATGTGCCGCCACTGCCGCCGCCACCTCCACGTCCTGGAGAGTAGCCCTTCCTTCCGCCATCAGGCCGGCAAAGTGCTTGGGAAAGATTATCGGGTCGCCGGTAAAATATTTCCAGTCATTGTATTGCGCCGCGTATTCCCGCAGCAGCTGCATTACCTCGGTTTCACTCATGGTTTTTTTGACTATTTTTGCCGTGCAAATATAATGACTCGACGACAATGATAATCACGGCGGACAGCGGTTCGACCTCCATCGACTGGAGGATCCTGAGGCGGGGAGAGCCTGTCCGGAGGCTGGCGTCTCCGGGGGTCAATCCTGTGCTCCAGGGGGTTGAGGCTATTCGCGGAGTCTTCGCCGAAGTTCTGAGGGGTGTTGAGGGGCCGGGCATCCGGGTGTATTTTTACGGTGCCGGGGTGGTCTCGGAGGCTGCCGGAGAGAAGGTCCGGGAGGCTCTGCGGGCTGTACTCCCTGGATGTGAGGTGACGGCCGGTTCTGACCTCGAGGCAGCAGCCATTGCCCTGCTCGGCGATAAGGACGGAGTCGCGGCAATCCTGGGGACAGGCTCCAACAGCGGGCTGTACCTCGGAGGACGGATCGTCCGGAACATTCCGGCCGGAGGCTTCATCCTCGGAGATGAGGGCAGCGGGGCCTGGCTCGGAAAAATGCTGCTGGCGGACTACATCAAGGGGTTGCTGCCCCAAGATGTGGAAACGGCTCTGCGGGAGGAGTTCCCGGGGCTCGACTATCCGGCGGTGGTCAGCCGGGTCTACGGTGGGGAGATGCCCTCGCGGTATCTGGCTTCATTCTCCCTTTTCCTGGGGCGGCGGAAGGATTGTCCCTATGTCCGAAGCCTGGTGACAAGTGGGTTCCGCCTTTTCCTCGAGCGCAATGTGTCGCGCTACGGCCGTCCCGACCTGCCTCTGGCTGCGGTCGGATCGGTGGCCTGCGTGTATGGGGATATTTTACGGGAGGTTGCAGCGGAGTGCGGCGTGGGGCTGGTGATTACTGCTCCCGGGGCTGGGGACGGCCTGGAACGTTATTTTTCCAAAATGATAGAGTGACGACTTGAAGTTATGATGATACCTTTATTACAGGAGGCGGTGGACGCGCTCAGCTCCGTGCCCGGAATCGGGAAGGTGACGGCCATGAGGATGGCGCTCTTCCTGCTGCGGCGGCCCGAGGAGGAGACTCTCCGGATGGGCAATGCCCTGATACGGCTCCGCACCGAGGCCCGTTACTGCCGGATATGCAATATGCTTTCGGAGGAGGAGATATGCCCGATATGCGCGGATTCCCGGCGGGACCGCTCGACCATCCTCGTGGTGGAGAATATTCAGGATGTGATGAGTATCGAGGAGACGGGGGAGTACAACGGGGTCTACCATGTGCTGGGAGGGGTGATATCGCCCATGGACGGTATCGGTCCGGATGACCTGCCGCTGGACTCGCTGGTGGAGAGGGCGTCCTCGCCGGAGGTCAGGGAGGTGATCATCGCGATAGGCAAGGGGATGGCCGGTGAGACCACCTCGTTCTATATCAACCGGCTGCTGGCCAGAACAGGGGTGCGTGTGACGGCTATCGCCCGCGGTGTGGGCTTCGGGGATGACCTCGAGAATGCCGATTCGCTGACGCTCGGAATGTCCATTAAGAACCGTACACCTTTGTTATGAGCTATATCGAACTTTTTCTCCTAGCGGCAGGTCTGTGCTTCGATACCTTCGCCGTCTCGCTTACCGGCGGGATATGTACCCGCGGCAGTCTGTGTGTCAGGCAGATTCTGCGGATTATTTTCTGCTTCGCGGTGTTTCAGGCAGGACTTACTTTCGCCGGCTGGCTTTTAGGCTACAGCGTGAGCGACTACATCTCGAAGGTGGACCACTGGGTGGCATTCGTCCTGCTGGGCTACATCGGGGTGAAGATGATAATCGAGGGCTGCTCCAAGAAAGAGGAGGAAGTGTCCGGCACCTCGCTGCTGAATACCAGGCAGCTCGTGCTTCTGTCCGTGGCTACCAGCATCGATGCCGTGGCAGTCGGCATATCCCTGGCCATGATCAAGCTGTCATTCCTCAAGATAGGCATCACCACAGCCATGGTGCTGGCCTGCACGGCACTGGCCTCCCTCGCCGGTCTGCTCGGCGGCCGCCGCCTCGGAGCCGGCATCGGCAGAAAGTCCGAAATCCTCGGCGGTTTGATCCTCATCGCCATCGGAGCGAAGATTCTCATCGAGCACTTGTCCGTATAATATAGCATTTTCTGATTTTCAGGAATACGTATCCTCTGAAAAGCATGCCACCCGCGGCTTGTTAGCGGGAGGGACCCGCCCTGAGTATCACCGAGTTACGAAGTAACGAGCTGATACTCACGGTGGGAGGGATAGCGCCGTAGGCGCGTACTTTTCAGAGCATGCGTATTCCTGAAAATCAGGCGTCATTAGAAAAATTGCCGATTTTGGCAGGTAATTTATTATCTTTGCGGCCGAGTATTAACGAATTAAGTTTATAGAGTTGAAATTCAAGCCTTTCGAGTTCAGAGTCCGATGTTATTGGTGAGTCAGGCGCTCTCCAGCGGGAGAGTATTTCCCATCAATTTAACCATCATCAAACTCCGAAAGAAGCATGATACAGATATTCTATAAAGACAAAGGCAAGATATCCATCTCCCAGTCTGTAGTATTTTTAGATGAACTGGGAATGGACGATGTAATCTGGATTGACCTTTTCTCCCCGGACGGAGACGAGAAACGCGCGGTCGAGGCTTTCCTCGATACCTCCCTGTCCTCCAGGGCCCAGGCCGAGGAGATCGAGTCATCGTCCCGCTACTCCGAGACCGAGACCACCATCTCCGTCAACACCAACTTCCTGATTCCCGGCCCGGACGAGTACTCGATGGAAGCTGTCTCGTTCATTCTCTGCGAGGGTATCATCGTGTCCATCAGGAACGTGCAGTTGCGCAGCTTCTCGGACATACAGCGCAGGATACAGGTCAACAGCCGGCTCTATCCCACAGGCTATCACGTCCTTATCGGCATCGTCGAGAACCGGATCGACCTCGACGCCGACATGATCGAGCTCATGTCCAAGGAGATAGACACCTACAGCAAGAAGGTCAGTGCCGGCAAGGATGTCAACGAGGAGTTCCTCCTGGATATCAACCAGCTGCAGGAGAACACCATGCTGGTGCGCGAGAACGTGGTCGACAAGCAGAGGATGATATCCTCCATCATGAAGAGCGACAAGTTCCCCCGCGATATCTTTCCGAAACTTTCGGTCATCAACAAGGACATCGTCTCCCTGCTTAACCATACCAACTTCAGCTTCGAGCGTCTGGACTACCTCCAGAACACAGTAGTCGGTCTGATCAACCTCGAGCAGAACCGCATCATGAAGGTCTTCACCTTCGTGTCCCTCCTTCTGATGCCGCCGACCCTCATAGCCTCCATCTACGGCATGAATATCAACCTGCCGGTGGCCGGAAGTGGACTGGCGGACTTTTTTATTCTGCTGGCGTTGATGATTGTTGCGATTTTTGTAGTAATTTTGGTTTTCCGAAAACGAAGAATGCTTTAGAATATGAGTGATATCAAGAAACCTGAAACCTGGGCCGAAGGCCGCCGCAAGATAGACTGGGTAAGGGCCAACATGCCACTGCTCAACAGGATAGAGAAGAAATTCAAGGAAGAAAGACCCTTTGAGGGACTGAAAATAGCCCTCTCGATACATCTCGAGGCCAAGACGGCTTACCTCTGCGAGACCCTGGCCGCCGGCGGGGCTCAGATGTACATCACCGGCTCCAACCCTCTTTCCACCCAGGACGACGTGGCCGCCGCTCTTGTACACGAGGGCCTTGAGGTATTCGCCTGGTACGGCTGCTCGGAGCAGGAATATATGGACAATATCCGCAAGGTAGTCTCCTGCGGACCCAATATCATCATTGACGATGGAGGCGACCTGGTGCATACCCTGCATACCGAGATGCCGGAACTCATCCCCGGAATCATAGGAGGCTGCGAGGAGACCACCACCGGAGTGATGAGGCTCGAGGCGATGGCCAGGGCAGGGGAGCTGCGCTTCCCTATGGTGCTGGTCAACAACGCCAAGTGCAAATACCTCTTCGACAACCGCTACGGTACCGGCCAGTCCGTCTGGAACGGCATCAACCGCACGACCAACCTCATCGTAGCCGGCAAGAATGTCGTCGTAGCCGGATACGGCTGGTGCGGCAAGGGCGTGGCTATGAGGGCAAAGGGACTGGGGGCATCTGTCATCGTCACTGAGATCGACCCTGTCAAGGCCATCGAGGCCGTTATGGACGGATTCAAGGTTATGCTGATGGACCGCGCCGCAGAGATAGGAGACATCTTCGTGACCGTGACCGGCTGCAAGGACGTCATCACTCCCGCGCACTTCCTGAAGATGAAAGACGGAGCCATCTGCTGCAACGCCGGACACTTCGACTGTGAGGTGGACGTCCGCGGCATCAAGACTATGGCAGTGGAGTCATGGAAGGCCCGCGAGAACATCATGGGTTACAGGCTGGAGAACGGCCGTTCAGTGTTCATCCTCGCCGAGGGCCGTTTAGTCAACTTGGCTTCGGGCGACGGGCATCCCGCTGAGATCATGGACATGAGCTTCGCCATTCAGGCCCTGGGAGCCCGCTATCTGGTGCGGCACCGCGGAGAGGACATGCCCCGCATCATCAGCGTGCCGGAGGAGATAGACGCCGAGGTGGCCCGGATGAAGCTCGAGAGCTGGGGCACCGGCATAGATACCCTGACCCCTGAGCAGGAGGAATACTTGTACGGCGGTCATTAACAGAAGATCCGGAAGATTTTAAAAAATTTAAAAAATATAAAAATGCCGAAAGTAAAGTTCTACACTGGCATAGATATCCCGTTGGAGTTCCACCGTGCGCGTATCGTTCAGAAGGTGAAGCTCCTGCCTATCGATGAAAGACTGGAGGCCCTGAAGAAGGGCGGATTCAATACCTACCGCATGGATTCGGCCGATGTCTATCTGGACATGCTGACCGACAGCGGAACCAACGCCATGAGCGACCTGCAGCTGGCCGCCATGATGCGGGCCGACGACGCATACGCCGGCAGCGAGTCGTTCAAGCGGCTCGAGAAGGCCGTATTCGATGTGCTCGGCAAGCGTTATGTGGTGCCCGCTCATCAGGGCCGCGCCGCCGAGAATGTAATCATGCGGGCATTTCTCAAACCGGGGGACGTGGTGCCGATGAACTATCACTTCGGAAGTACGGCCAACCATATCCGGCTCAACGGTGGAAAGCACATCGACCTCGTCACTCCCGACGTGGCCTTCACCTCCGCCTCCGACAACCAGTTCAAGGGCAATATCGACATAGCCCGTCTCGAGGACTGCATAGCACAGTACGGGGCGGAGCATATTCCCTTCATCCGCATGGAGGCTTCCACCAACCTCATCGGCGGCCAGCCTTTCTCGATGGCCAACCTCATGGAGGTGCGCAAGGTGGCCGACCGCCACGGCATCAAGGTGCTGCTCGACGCCTGCCTGCTCGGGGAGAACGCCTGGCTGATTATCCAGCGCGAGCCGGAGTATGCCCATGCAACCTTGGCCGAAGTACTGCTGAAGATGTGCTCGCTGGCCGATATCGTCTATTTCTCGGCCCGCAAGCTCTCCTGCACCAGAGGCGCCGTCATCGCCACCGACAACTATCAGGACAAGCTCAAGATGGACCAGGTCGTAGCCGTGTTCGAGGGCTACGTCACCTACGGCGGCATGTCCATGAAGGAGATAGAGGCCATGGCCCAGGGTCTGTACGAAGCCACCGATGAGGAGTACATCTGCCAGAACCCCGAGTTCATAAGGTATTTCGTGAATGAAGCCGTCAGGATGGGCATCCCGATGGTGACCCCTCCGGGTGTGCTCGGAGCTCAGATAGATGCCAAACTCTTCTGCGACCATCTGCCCGTGAAGGACCTTCCGGCCAGCTCCCTTGCTGCAGCCATCTACCTCTGCTCCGGTGTAAGGACTATGGACGGCGGCACCTATCAGGATGTCTCGGAGGATGATCCCGACTTTGTAGCGGACATGGAGCTCGTGCGCATGGCATTTCCCCGCAAGGTGCTGACATTGTCCCAGACCATGTACGCCCTCGACCGCCTGAAATGGCTCTACGACAACCGCCGCCTCATCGGTGCCATCCGCTGCCACGACATCCCCGGCATGCAGCGCTGCTTCCGCACCCCGATGGAGCCCATCGGCGACTGGCCCGAACGCCTCGTCGCCAGGTTCAAGGAAGACTTCGGTGACAGCCTGTAGGCAATGGTATTAAGGCTGCAAAAGGCCTATTTGAAAGTAAGGGTCAGGGTACTGTCCTTGCCGGCAGTCAGTGGGGTATAGTCTATTTTTATTCCTTTGATGTCCGGACCGGTGTATTTCTCCGTCAGAGGAAACGTGGCTATGCTGCTGGTGTAGATTACGAACGGGTCGTTGTTGGTGTCGTGCAGGAAGCGGAGGTGGTAGTAGCCTTCTGCATCAGGATTGTCTGTCCTGGTGAGGTCATCTACAATATAGGTATAGTGCGGCAGACCGAATTCGCTTGCTTTTACGGAATATGATATGGTAAGGAAGCGGGAGGCTCCTTTAACTCCTCCGCTCTGCCATACCGATTGGAGGTCGGCCGGGTCATCAGCTTTGATACTCAAGGTGTCAGGTGAAGAGGTGGCGATAATCTCCAGAGGGTCCAGCAGAACTAAGGATGTGAATTCGGCCATCACTGGGTCTGTAATCTCTCCGGACGGAACGGAAAATGTGGCAAAAAGCCTGTCATCGGTCTTCAGGCTGCCTATATTTGATATACTGTTGGTAGGAACAATGGTAAGGGAGTCGTCAGAAACGAATATGCAGCCGCTCTCTGACTGTACGGCTGTCATGTAGGTGTTGTAGTATATCGTCGGTTCGGGTTGCTCGCAGGAGGATAAAGCAATGATAGTCAGCGCTGAGCACAGTAAAGTCTGTATTTTCATCTTTAATCTTGTTTAAAATACATGCTAGTGCAAGCAAAGATTGTGCCTGTATGATTTCTTTTGAAAAATATTTGGAAATCAGTAAAATAGTACTTACTTTTGCGCTCCCTTCCCCCGGGGAGGGGCTTATAAATATTGTCTAACTCCTTAATGGAAAGATTGTTTAATTAAAATTATGACAAAAGAACAGGAAGTAATGACGGAGACCGCCGAAGTGGAGGCTCCCGTAGAAAAGAAGGAGACCGCCGAGTCCTATCAGGAAGAGGCCGCTCCCGTAGTGGACGCTATGGCTCCCAAACGCAAGAGCAATGCGTCAGTGCCCGTTGACAAGTTCGACTGGGACAGTTTTGAGGAAGATACTCCTTATGCAGACCGCAAGGCCGATGAGGAGATGTACAACCAGACCCTCTCCAAGGTAGTGGAGAATGAGGTCGTAGAAGGAACCGTGATGGCCATCGGCAAGCGCGAGGTTCTCGTGAACATCGGCTACAAGAGCGAGGGCGTTATCAACATCTCCGAGTTCCGTTACAATCCTGACCTGAAGGTCGGTGACAAGGTAGAGGTCTATGTGGAGACAGCCGAGGACAAGAAAGGCCAGCTGATTCTCTCCCACAGAAAGGCTCACTCCCTGCGTTCATGGGATCTCGTGAACGAGGCATTCGAGAAGGACGAGATCGTGAAGGGCTACGTGAAGTGCCGCACCAAGGGCGGTATGATCGTGGACGTATTCGGTATCGAGGCCTTCCTGCCCGGCTCGCAGATCGACGTGAAGCCCATCCGCGACTACGACGTGTTCGTCAACAAGACCATGGACTTCAAGATCGTCAAGATCAACAACGAATACCGCAACGTGGTGGTTTCCCACAAGGCTCTCATCGAGGCCGAGATCGAGGCTCAGAAGGCCGAGATCATCAGCAAGCTCGAGAAGGGTCAGATCCTCGAGGGCACCGTCAAGAACATCACCTCCTACGGTGTGTTCGTGGACCTCGGCGGTGTGGACGGACTCATCCACATCACAGACCTCTCCTGGGGCCGTATCAACCATCCCGAGGAGGTCGTGCAGCTTGACCAGAAGATCAACGTGGTCATTCTCGACTTCGATGATACCAAGAAGCGTATCGCTCTCGGCCTGAAGCAGCTCCAGCCTCATCCCTGGGATGCTCTCGATCCCAACCTCAAGGTGGGCGACGTCGTTAAGGGCAAGGTGGTCGTTATCGCTGACTACGGTGCGTTCGTGGAGATTCAGCCCGGCGTTGAGGGCCTGATCCACGTATCCGAGATGTCATGGTCTCTCCACCTGCGCAGTGCCCAGGACTTCCTGAAGGTAGGCGACGAGGTAGAGGCCGTTATCCTGACCCTCGACCGCGAGGAGAGGAAGATGTCTCTCGGCATCAAGCAGCTTAAGGAGGACCCTTGGGCTACCATCACAGAGAAATATCCTGTAAATTCCCGTCATATCGCCACCGTCCGCAACTTCACCAACTTCGGTGTCTTTGTAGAGCTTGAGGAGGGCGTGGACGGTCTGGTTCACATCAGTGACCTGTCCTGGACCAAGAAGATCAAGCATCCCTCGGAGTTCACCTCCATCGGTGACAAGCTTGAGGTCGTAGTTCTCGAAGTCGACAAGGAGAACCGTCGTCTGAGCCTCGGCCACAAGCAGCTCGAGGAGAATCCTTGGGACGTATTCGAGACCCAGTATCCTCTCGGCTCTATCCACGAGGGAACAGTAGCCAGCTTCGCAGACAAGGGAGCTGTCATCTCTCTCGGTGAGGGCGTTGAGGGCACATGCTCCATCAAGAACCTCCAGAAGCAGGACGGCACTACTGCCAACGTAGGCGAGAAACTGCCCTTCAAGGTGGTTGAGTTCAACAAGTCCAACAAGAAGATCATCCTCTCCCACACCAAGACATGGGAGGAGCCCAGGAAGGAGGAGAGCCGTCGTGAGAGCGAGAGCACCCAGAGTGCGATGAAGAAGATCAAGACCAATCTGGAGAAGACCACTCTCGGCGATATCGCCCAGCTTGCCGACCTCAAGAGCAAGATGGAGCAGGAGGCCAAGTAGAGTAACTCTTCCATGAAGTTTTCGTTGACGACACTGGGAGTCTCCTCAGCCTCCCCGACAACGGACAGATACCCCAGCGCTCACATATTGAATATATGTGGGCGCTTGCTGCTTATCGACTGCGGTGAAGGCTGCCAGATGCTGATGAAGCGGCACGGGATATCGCTGATGAGGACGGAGCGGATCTTCCTCTCCCACCTGCACGGCGACCACGTTCTGGGGATATTCGGACTGATGTCCACCCTGTCCATGTCCGGAAGGACGGAGCCCCTGCATATCTATGCCCCGGAGGGATTTTCCAGGATACTGGACTTTTTCAAGGTGCAGTTCCTGGAGCGGGAGACCTATCCCGTCGTCTTCCATCCGCTGACGGCCTCCGTGCCGGAGGTGATTCTGGAGGACTCCGTCATGAGCGTGACGGCCCTGCCCCTGCTGCACCGGGTCCCTGACTACGGGTATCTCTTCCGGGAGCGGGAGCCGGGGCTGAATGTCCGGAAGGAGGCTGTCGCGTCGCTTGCATTGTCCGTCAGCGAGATACTGGCCCTGAAGGAAGGACGGGACGTGCAGAGGGAGGACGGGAGTGTGCTGAGGGCTTCTGAATTGACCTACCGGCCGTATCAGCCGCGGTCATTTGCCTACATAAGTGATACCGCCGCTTTCGGAGCCCTTCCCGGCATGCTCCGGGGGGTGGACCTGCTCTACCATGAGGCCACCTTCGGGGACGACTGTGCGGAGAAGGCGGCGGAGATGTTCCACTGCACTGCCCGCCAGGCGGGGGAGACGGCCCTGCGCTCCGGTGCCGGGAAACTGGTGATAGGACATTTCTCATCCAGATATAAGGACCCTTCTGTACTGCTGGCTCAGGCCCGGGAGGTATTCCCGGAGACGGAGATGGGCTGGGAGGGCCGTGAATTTGAAATACCTGTAAAAAAGACAGAATAATGAGACAGAATAAGATCAAGGCGGCGCTCATTTGCGCGGTCCTCCTGCTGGCTTCCGCCGTCACGGGCGCGGCCCAGCAGAAGAGCGAGATGAATCGGGCTGCCGGAAAGTTCAATCAGACACTATTCTACATCGACCGGCTGTACCTGGAGGATGTGGATCTCAATGCGCTCGTCGAGAAGGCCATCGTGGCGGCAGTCGGGGAACTCGACCCGCATTCTTCCTATATCTCGGCCGAGGACGTCAAGGCTATGAATGAGCCGCTGCAGGGGGAGTTCGAGGGCATCGGCATCGAGTTCGCGATCATCCGGGATACCCTGACCGTGCAGGCAACTGTGGCCGGAGGTCCGTCCGAGAGGGTCGGGCTGCTGGCCGGGGACAAGATTCTCCGGGTGGATACCTCCTTTATCGCGGGTATCGGACTGAGCAATGAGGATGTCTACGGCTATCTGCGCGGCAAGAAGGGCACGAAGGTCGGGCTGGGCGTGCTCCGCAAGGGCGTGGCTGAACTTCTCGATTTCACGGTCGTGAGGGACAAGATTCCGATAAACAGTCTCGATGCGGCCTATAAGGTGGAGGACGACGTGCTTTACCTCAAGCTCAGCCGTTTCGCGGCTAAGTCGCGGGACGAGATAGTGGAGGCGATCAGGTCGTTCGACGGGGTAATCCGCGGAGTGATACTGGACCTCAGGAGCAATTCCGGGGGATACCTGCCTACAGCCATCGACATCGCGAACGAGTTCCTGGAGGCCGGGGACCTGATAGTCTATACTGAGGGACGGGCCCTGCCCAGGATGCAGGAATCGGCCCGCGGCAACGGGCTGTACCGTCAGGGGCCGCTGGTGGTGATGATAGACGAGAACTCGGCTTCGGCCAGCGAGATCGTGGCCGGCGCTATTCAGGACCAGGACAGGGGTGTGATAGTCGGGCGACGCTCCTTCGGCAAGGGGCTGGTCCAGCAGGCCATTCCGCTGGAGGACGGCTCGGAGCTGAGGCTTACCATCGCCAGATATCATACGCCTTCGGGCAGGGTGATTCAGTCGCACTATGAGGCCGGGCATGCTGACCAGTATTACAAGGACTTCTACGAGAGGTATCTGCGCGGGGAGTCTTTCAGCCGGGACAGCATCCAGTTCCCGGATTCGCTGAAGTTCAAGACCCTGCGGCTGGGCCGGACGGTCTACGGAGGCGGAGGCATCATGCCGGATGTCTTCGTGCCTCAGGACACCGCTTCGTATTCGGCCTATTATGCGGCTCTGCTCAGGCAGGGGCTGGTCATAGAGTATATGAACGGGCTGTGCGACCGCAACCGCAGCGCGTGGACTTCCAGGTACCGCACTTTCGAGAAGTTCGACCGCAGTTTCAAGATTACGGACGAGATGGTGGACGGGCTTGTGGCCCTGGCTTCGGAGAGGGGAATAGAACTGAAGGAGGATGAGCTGGAACGCTCCCGGGAGGACCTGTGCCTGTATATGAAGGCGCTGGCTGCCAGCTCTATCGTCTCGCGTGACTGCTTCTACCGGGTGATGAACTCGCGGAGTCCGGAGTTTCAGGCTGCGTTGGAGGCTTTGCGGGAGGCTTCTCTCTCGCGGAACGCCTTGTTGTAGGCCCTTGAGTTGGCCTTGTGCTGACTGTAGGTGGAAGCGAAGTTGTGGGTTCCGTCGAACTCGGGCTTTGCACAGAAATACAGGTAGTTGGATTTCTCGTAATTCAGCACCGCGTCTATGGCTGTCACTGTGGGTATCGCAATCGGTCCCGGTGGCAGCCCTTTTATTCTGTAGGTGTTGTAGGGGGAGTCGATCTGCAGGTGTCGGTGCAGGAGACGGCGCAGTCCCGGCTCAGTGTCCAGATGGGCGTAGATGACGGTGGGGCAGGCCTGGAGCCTCATGCCGCGGTGGAGGCGGTTCATGTACACGCCGGCTATCTTGGGCATCTCTCCGGCGTTGTTGGTCTCGCCTATGACTATGGAGGCGAGGGTCATCACCTCGTTGCGGTCCAGGCCGATCTCTTTGGCCAGGCGGTCGCGCCTGCCGTTCCAGAAGGTATCGTACTCCTTCTTGAACCGCTTGATGACGGACTCTGGGCTGGAGGTCCAGTAGAATTCGTAGGTGTTGGGAATGAACATGCCGATGAAGGTCTCGGGCCTGAATCCCAGGGAATCGATCATGGCAGTGTCTTTCAGGGCAGTGGCGAATGCGGCGGAGTCGGCCTCAAAGTTGCGGCCGAGGAATGCTGCCAGCCGGTCGATGGTCTTGATATAGCCCCTGAGGGTGACCTTTGCCGGAGTCTGCCAGCCGTTGGCTATCATGCGGATGATGTACTGGTTCGACATGCCCGGCTCTATGACGTAGCGGCCCGGCTCAAAGTGGGAGGCCAGGTCCCGCTTGCGGGCGGCACGCTCCAGACTCTTGAGATTCTTTATTGTACCTGAGGCTTTTATGGAGTCCTCCACTGCCTGATAGGTGGCGTCGCGGTAGATGAGGATGACGCCTTCCTGCACGGTGTTGGGCTTTTTATAAGTGATGTACCAGTTGAGGCCGAGGGCCGCAATGATGACTGCGGCGGCCGCTGCTGCGATGATGAGTGTCCTGCGGTTCATATTGTCCTATCTGTGCCTGCGGAGGAAGATCTCGTCGCCGATGTGGAGGATGTCTCCGCTTTTGTAGTCATTGTACTTGAAGAGTTTTTTCATGCGTACTCCGTATTTCTGGGATACGTCATAGTAGGTGTCGCCTTCCACAGCGATGTGTATTTCGAGGTGTTTCTGAGCCTTGCCCTTCTTGCGCTGGAGGTAGACGACTGTGCCCGGTACGAGGTCGCGGGATTTCTTCAGATCGTTGAAGCGGAGCAGTTCTCCTGTGAAGAGGTTGTACTCCTCGGCGATGCTCTCGTAGGTGTCCAGGTCTCCGGCGAGGATGAAGGGCACGCCGTTGCGCACGTAGATGGTGCGGTTGCGGGAGTACTTGTACAGCAGTGAGTTCTTGGCGGGGTTAAGTTCCATGACCTGTTGCAGCTGACTGGGACTGGGCGGCAGCAGGTCGGGTTTCTTCTCGGCCTTGGCGTATATCTCCCGGTCGAAGCGGTAGAGCTGGTAGTCCTCGATAATCTTAATCAGCTTCTGGGCATACTTGGGGTCGGTGGCGTAGCCGGCTTTCTTGAGGCCGTGGCTCCAGCCCTTGTAGTCAGTGATCTGCAGGTCGAAGAGAAATGCGTATCGCTGGCCGTAGCGCAGGAAGTCCGAGTGGTCCTTGAATGACTCGGAGGCGCTGCGGTACTTGCGGTAGCATGATTTCCCCGGGTCGTCGCCTTTCTTGTAGTAGGTCGGGCCCTTCCAGTCGTTGTGGCACTTGATGCCGAAGTGGTTGTTGGCCCTGACGGCCAGGTCGGAGTTGCCGTTGGCCGACTCCAGGCAGCCCTGGGCCAGGGTGATACTGGCCGGTATGCCGTGGGTCTTCATGTACTGGATGGCCGCGTCCTTGTATTTTTCGATGTATTCCTCGCGGGTCTGCTGCTGTTGGCTGTATCCGGGCAGGGCTGTCAGTATGAGGACGGCGGCTGCTACGGCTCCCGTGATGAGTGCTTGGATTTTCTTAAAATGCAGTGTCTGTATCATGTCGTCAGTTCAGCTGTGAGTCTGAACGGACAAAAGTACGAAAAAATTCTATTCATTGGAGATGGACTCGACCGGATTGCGCAGTGCGGCCCGGCGGCTGCAGAGGGTGACGGTGACGGCCGTGACGGCGGCAGTCAGGGCGAGGGCGGCAATGAATATCCACACCGGCACCGGACTCCGGTAGGGGAAGGAGGACACCCACTTGCGGATGATGATGAAGGAGACGGGTGCGGTCAGGATGAAGCAGATGAGGGTGATGGTCAGGTAGTAGCGGTTGATCATGGTTAGAATCTCCGCTACCGATGCCCCGTGCACGCGGCGGACGGCTATCTCCTTGCGGCGGAACTGCGTCTCGAAGTACACCAGGCCGAGGATGCCGATGACTGAGATCAGCAGGGATATCCAGGATGCGGTGGTGATGACGCGGCCCAGCCTGTCCTCCTTGGCGTAGAGGCTTCCGACGGTGTCGTCCAGGAAGTGGATGTCGATGTCCTCGGGGCTGATGGAGGGATCCGCCTCGTGGAGTGTCTTGCGGATAAAGTCAAATGTGGCCTGGATGTCGCCGGGGATTATCTTCACGTAGCCGGTCGACAGCTGCCACCAGGGAGTGCTGCCGAAGTTGTACAGGCAGAACGGACCGATGCTGTGCTGGAGGGGCTTGAAGTTGAAATCCCGGATGGTGCCTATGATGGTGCTGTTGTCGGTGTGTCCGGTAAATCTGGAACCGATGCGGTAGAACGGGTACCTGTCCAGGAAGGTCTGGTTGACAATCATCGTGCCGTCCGGACTGAGGTCGTCCGAGGGCAGGAAGTCCCGGCCTCCGGTCAGCTCCAGGCCGAAGAAGGAGATGAAGTTGCTCTCTACCGGCAGGCACTCGACCTCCACCGGCTCATCGTTGTACGACCGGCCCCAGGGCATTTTCGTCTCCGAGGCAATGGAGTAGCCGGAGAATGTGACGTCGGTAACGGCGGGGTTCTCGAGGAGCATCTCCCGGAGGGTCTCCCTGCTGAAGCTGTAGTCGTTCGAGATGCTGAACTCTACTATATGCTCCCGTTCGTAGCCCATGTCGAAACCCTTCATATACTTGACTTGCAGGGTGATGAAGAGGGCGCAGATAATCAGGACAAATGAGATGAGGTACTGGACACCGACGAGGACTGAGCGCAGGTTCCGGCCCCGGGCCGAGAGGGAGAAGGACCCCTTGAGCACCATCGCCGGGTTGAAGGAGGTGCTGTAGCGGGCGGGGAAGATGCCGGCCGTGAGGGCTGTGACAGTGGCGGCACCCAGGCCGATGAGCAGCACCGCCGGATTGTCCTGCACCCTGAGCGAGCCGGAGATATAGGAGGCAATGCCGGTGGTCGCAGCTATGGACATAGCTCCCGCGCTGAGGACAAATGCAGTCAGCACCAATGCCAGTGTGGCTCCCAGCTGGCTCCATATCAGGCTGCCCCGTGTCGCCCCGACGACTCTTCTGGTGTTCAGACCCTTGATGCGGAATGGAACGGAGGCCATCGAAAAGTTGACGAAGTTGATTGCGGCGATTATCAGGATGAGCAGGGCGACGGAAAAGAGGGTGATGGTGGTGGAGCGGTTGCCTTTCGCGATGTTGTCGGGCTGTGTGTTGTGGTTGTAGTAGGCGTCGTGCAGGGGAGTGAGGCGGAACCCGGCTTTTTCATTTCCCCCGGACATCCCGTATGCGTAGGTATCCAGTACCGACTGCAGCCCGTCCCGGCCGGATGTCCTGACGTAGCAGTAGTAGGCCCATTCACCGGTATTGTTCAAGGATGTGTTGCCGAGATTGACGAGGATTTCCCGGTCCATGCTCGAATTCTCCGGAAAATCCCGATAGACTCCCGCAATAGTGAAACGTGTGGGAAGGTACCTGACTATGGTAGAGGAACTGAACTCCACTTCCTTTCCGACCGGAGATTCCTTTCCGAACAGTTTTGCCGCTCCTCTTTCGGATATGAGCGCCATGCGCGGAGCGCGGAACAGGGCGGTGTCCCCTTCCGTAAATTCGAATGGGAATACTTTCAGCAGGCCGTAATCGCAGTCGGCGAACCTGAGGCTTACCCCGGACTTATCGCTTCCGGCTTCCCGCATGGCTGCTGCAGCCCCCTTGTCGTAAACGTACGTTCCAATTGCCTCGGCCTGGGGCAGGACATCCTTCATCATGGTTATCATCGGTCTGGACCAGTTCACACTGTAGGCGTTCATGTCCTCATGGGCGGTGTATTCCAGCCGGTATACGTTCTCGTATCCCGGATAACATCTGTCGTATCTCCAGTCGTACATCACCTGCACCATCAGTATCATGAACACAGAGAGGGCGAGGGTCAGTCCCGTTACATTCAGGATGGTGGAAAAGAGAGTGTGGCGGTTGAAGTGTATGCGTCTCATGGCGGTGTGTTATGGCTTTGGTAAGTTGCTTGGTGGTTGTGGGGGCTGCTGTTTGCTGTATTGTTGTTTGTTGTCTGTTTTTAGCTGTCTGTTGTTTGCTGTTTGTTTTCTGCTCGCTGTCGTCGGCTGTTTGCTGTCTGTTGCCTGCTGTCTACTTTTGTTATCTGTTCACTATTTGTTCGCTGTTTGTTCACCCTCTGTACACTTTCATTTCGCTTTCATTTCGCAGTTTGTTCGTTCTCTGTTCATTGTCTGTCTGCTGTCGTCAGCTGTTTGCCAGTTGCATGCCTGCAGCAGTCGGCCGCAAAATTAAGTACCGTTTCCCCGCCTGGCAAGCCCCGGAAGTTTTTTCTAAACGGCAACCCCTGATTTTCAGCCACTATCTATGCCTTTGCGGAAGTTTTTTCTCATTGCGTTTATGTGGCATTTATGTGATGTGCGTCCCCCGTCAGTATTCCTGCCTTCGGCCATCCGGAAGGTGCCGGATGAAACGTCCTTTCTCCACCACCTTCTCGAATTCGTTATAGGCCGACCTGCCCCAGATGTCTCTCTCGCCAGCCCTGCCCGGGAACCCCACCCGGAAGGTGCCGGGCGAAACGGCCTTTAGCCACCACCTTCTTGAGCAGAGTACAAGGCAATCCAGATGAGAAGGCATACGGACAAGGTGACCAATCATCTAATTGAAGGTGAGACGCAGACGCGGGAAAACTGCCCACCTTCGGAAGGTGAGCAGAAAAAGCGGGAAACCAACGCACCTTTGGAAGGTGGAAAAGGCGTGTGGTGCTGGAAAATGCAGCTGCAGGCGTTCTCGTGGCGGTAGTGCATCTACTCACCTTCGGAAGGTGAGCAGAAAAAGCAGGAAATCAACACACCTTCGGAAGGTGGGAATGGTGCGAGGTGGAAAGTAGTGGTTAATTAGAAGGGCTAGGAGTTAAGGGGAAGAGTTAAAGAGGTGGCAAGCAGGCAAGATGTGGTATACAGGCCTTCCAGTGAGGTTATGCGCAGCGGCAGGAGGCCAGCCGGTCCTTGAGGTATTTGGAGAGGCGGGTGGAGAGGCCCATCTGCCTGGCGAGGGATGTCTTCCATTTGTTGAGGCGGTTGAGGTCGCGGTCGAGGATGACGCTGGCGGCGTTGGGGGAGAGGCCACAGCACATCAGGCAGATGAGCAGGCGGTCGTCGTCGGTCAGCCAGGGAAAGTCGTTGAAGAGTCCGCTGAGGAAGCCGGGGTAGGAGGTCTCGATGAGGCCGCCGATCTGCTCCACTACCTCGTGGCCGGTGAGTCCGGTCTGAAGGGTCTCCTTAAGCCTGCGGCTGAGGGTTGCGGGGCTGGATGCGCTCTCGTAGTGTACGTTGGCTGTCTCGTCGATGAGCATCAGCAGCCGCTCAGTGAAGGCGGTGAGTCTGCTCTGGCCGTCCTGAGCGCGTTCCAGCAGCATCCTGGCCATGGCCCTGCTCTCCTTCAGTTCCGCCCCGAGGCTCTCAATCTCGTGCATTTGCTCCCGTATGGTGCTGTTTTGTTCCTGAATCGTACTGTTCTGCTCTTGAATGGTGCTGTCCTGCTCCATTATCGTACCGTTCTGTTCCTCGATAACGTCCTTCTGCTTCCACGTGTCCCCCTCCAGGTCCCTGGAAATGCCGTAGAACATCGATGTCTTCCGCCGTTCCTTCCTCAGTTTAATGCGGCTGTCCAGCAGTGCAATCAGAGCCGCCGACAGCCCCACGGCCAGTATGCAGTGTATGATAAAATCCCAATCCATGGTACAAATGTACGCAGAAGCCGGGCGCAGAGCAAATTTATTTGCTATGCCGAGGCGCAACAATATATGTGGCGAAGTCTAAAATGATTCCTTACCGCACCGCCAGCAGTCTGTAAATAGCCGTTTTTTGTATTTATCTGGATAGCATGTGATTACATGGTTATGCCGACAACAGACAGAGCGGTGCACTGTGACACGTGCTCATTTAAATGCGCCTGTAAGGAGCTGTGGCAGGGTTATTCCGCGGTCAGCATATTTTCTCCCTGACGAGTCTGTAATCGGAATATTTGTGTAAAGTATTGTTATACAGAGAGGTAGACGAAAAATCAGGATAACAGACAGGCGTCGGTAGCCTTCAGTCTGTAAGTCACCAGTTCAACCTAAGTTGCTGTGGAATACGGTAATATGAAAAAATGAGCATAACAGACTGTGGCTGTATGGCTGTATGGCTGCATGGCTGTATGACTGTGTGACTGCATGACTGTGTGGCTCTCCGGCTGTGTGACTATGTGGCTGCATGACTGTCCGGCTATCAGTATCTCGAAGGGGGTTGTCTGAAAGCTAAAGCCGTTTACGACCGCCGCATCATCACTTTACATTTAGCATTTTGCGGAAAATGTTAAATGACGACATACTGGGATGCCAGTGAAAGCCTCAGCCAGAGCATTGTGGCAATGTGTCCGGTCGACAGCGTGAGACCTGGCCATAACTGTTTTCGGGAACGATAGGATAAAAGCCGGGAATACCTTGACGATAGAGACTTCAGATTTAGCCTGGAAAGGTGCTCCGCCCATAAAGCGACTGTTACAGATAGTTATTAAGTCAAAGTTAGAAAATTCCCGGCGGAATTGTTAAATTTGTCTCGTCAAAGCAATAAACGATAAATGCCATGGCTCAGAAAAGACTCACGATAGATTATCAGGAATATGCCTCGATGGCGGAGATGGAGGAGGCGGACCGCTCGCTGCTGGGAAGGGCGGTCAAGGCGACGGAAGGCTCGTATGCCCCTTATTCCAAGTACAATGTGGGAGCGGCGGTGCTCCTTTCGGACGGTACGGTGGTCACCGGGGCCAATCAGGAGAATGCGGCTTTCCCCTCGGGCCTCTGCGCCGAGCGGACTGCCCTCTTCGCGGCCCATGCGCAGTATCCCCATCTGGCCCTAAGGGCCATTGCCATAACAGCCTGCCGTGACGGCCGGATGGTCCCCGAGCCGGCCTGGCCCTGCGGTGCCTGCCGTCAGGTCCTTGCCGAGTCCCAGAAAAGAGCAGAGGCCCCCGTCCGTGTCATCGTGGGAGGCCTCAGCCGTATTGTCGTATTTTCCTGTGTAGAGGATATTCTGCCGTTTATTTTCAACGGACTATAGGGAGGAAAGGTCGTAAATCGAGGAATTCTCCTCGCTGACGGACTGGAAGGTGCCCTTGACTCTGCCGTCCGGGGATGCGAATATGTAAAACATAAGAGCGGGCTCCCCGTCCTCGTCCATTATTCTGTAGAATGTAGAGGAACCATCGTTCATGTCGTATACCAGAAAGTACGGTCCGTGTCCGGAACTGAGGTAGAGGTATGCCTTGTCCTCTGTTATCAGAGAGCCGTTGTGTATCAGGTAATGAGCGTCCGGATGCTCTTTTGTGAACTCAAACCGCTTCAAGACGTCGTACTTGATGTCGGCGGGATAGTCGCTTTGACCGAAATCGATTATCAGTGCCGGATCTATTCTGTCATTATAGGCAACGTAGATGGTGTCTGAGAACGCCTGGTTGAGGTAGATTCTATCACCGGCCCTGGATATCGGATAAGGGGATGCGAAGCCTCCTTCGGGGTGTTTGGTCCTGCATGTGTCCACGATGTTCCAGTCTTTGTCGTAGATGGTGAACAGGGGAGTGGTCCATCCCGGTGTACCGTTCCAGGTGTTCTTCACGAAATATCTGCCGGGGATGTCAGGGGTGGAGAAGATTTTGGAAATGCTCCAGTTGAGCTGTTTGATGGGTACTCCGGAGATAGGTTCATATCCTTCGGGGGTGATGAGATAGCGCAGGAGCTTTTCCTTGTTATAGAAACTGGCGACGGTCAGTGTGTCACCTGTCATGAATATTGACGACACATCCAGAAACTCACCTGGACCGCGGCCCTGATGGCTGATGTCGCAGATGTACTGTCCCTCGCTGTCGAAGTACATCAGTCTGACGGCATTTCCGCTGTTGGATTTCAGGATATAACCATGGGGAGCCAGTACAACATCCGTAGCGTAGCCGATCATGCTCTTTTCGGAGTATTCCAGAACAGTCTTCTCCAGATCCGCCAGATTCAGCTCGATGACTTCCTTGCCGGTCAGGTCGGCGTCTATGACGCTGATGCCGTCCGAGGCAGTCCGGTCAGAGCATGAGAAGACTATGGCGGCAGCAGTCAGGGTAATAATAAGTCGTTTCATATCAAATGTAAGTTTAAACATTGCAAGATACGAAAAAAAAGCGGGATGTGCAAATATTACCGCAGCAGACCCTCCGGTTCGCTCCATGGCAATACAGTGACAAGTCCGACTTGCATGACGTTTTTTTGTCACAGACTTGTCACTGTCTGATTTTTGTTTTAAATTTGCATTATTTAAAACTGACCATTAATTCAAGCAAGATGCAGAGCATTTCACTAACTCATCAGTTCATTAGCGATTCTTAGTAAATTTTCGTTAAGCGATTACTGACATTACATTTGTGACGGCCATGCGGCGATATTCTGCAATCCGTCATTCCACGACATTGCAGCAGTCAGCCAAGAAGACTGCTCCTCCCTGTGACATCACCGACGGTGCAGTCATAATCACTGCCTTGGCTACATATAGCTGGATGCCGAGGTAACCTGCAATGGAAGTCGGAGCTGCAGACACTTCAGTTCCGGCAGTATTGAGAAATTCATAATACACATCAATAAATTCAAAACCAATACAATCAATGAAGACTGATTATATTTCAGCAATTTTAGCAGGACTGGCCTGCTTGTCTTTATTCTCTTGTGAGAAGAGTCCCGCTACTGTAGAACCGAAAATCTCGATATCTCTCATCGAGGCCCGCGAGACATCCATTGACTTCACACTGACACCTGTAGATGCGGAGACAGTAGCATGGCAGATCGTGGAGACAGGAACCACTGTTCCGGGAGCCGAGGAGATAATCAGCTCCGGACATCAGGTCGGCACCGGGACCGGAACATATACGGCAGACAATCTGACGGCAGGTACATCTTATACCATTGCGGCAGCAGCTTTGAACGGTGAGATATACAGCAGTGTCGCCATACTGGAAACAGCGACTTCCCAGAGCGAGCCTGATGAACCTGCCGTTCCCACGCTGGCAATAGAGTCCGTCATTCCGGCCAGGAAGAGCATTGCCTTTACATACAGCAGCGAGAATGCAGAAGCGATATCCTATATGGTAATCGGCAGAAGTGAAGCGATTCCGCATGCGGATGAGATAATTCTGAATGGAACGCAGGTAGACATGACCCAGGAGGAAGTGGTCGTGGAAGGCCTGGAAGCCAACACCTCATATACTCTTGTCGTGGTTGCGCAGAACGGAACAGAATACAGTGAAGTACAGTCAGAATACCCTACCACCATGTTTGAGTACGAGATAGACTATGACCTTGATCTGACATTCACGTCTGTTCAGATAGATATGACAACTACAGACAGCGGGGTGGGCAGGGTTGTCGCTGTATTCAGTACTGATGACGGAACAGAGATGACAGCACTTATCTACGCCAATATCGACAATGGAAGCCTGGAGTCAGGAACCTACAATGTGGTGCCTACCGGTACCAACACGGCATTCAGCATCATAGAAGGTGAGGTCTCCTCGAGCTATTGCTCATTCACTCACGTGGTAGTTGATGACAATAATCTTGGAGCAGTAGTCGGCGGCTCGATGGAGGTTGATGCCGATAATAATGTGACATTCGACTTTGTCATCAACGAGTACTACAGGCTCAACGGTACGTTCGCAAATCTTACAATTCCTTCATAGGTTCTGATCTTACAGAAAGATTTGCTGATGCAGGTCTTGGGTATAGCTGCTGAATAGCGGGTGTCTCTTGATTTTACAGGAGCGCAAACTGCCTGACAGACGGTGGGTGCGCTCCTTTTTCATGACAGGTCGTACCGTCGGGCCATAAAAAAAGGGTAAGCTGATTACATCGCACCGCTACGACCATCGTGTCCTTGCTGCCTTCCGGCCCTGGGGAGGTTGGATGGGAGCTGGTCGTGTAAGACTTACCCGGCTGCAAAGATATAAATTTTCGCCAAGATTTCTTACTTTTGCGCAGAATTTTTGAAAATCCAATGTTAGGAACGATGTCTGGAATAGAAATAAAAGAGAATCTTCGTGGTAAGAGAATTGCCGTAGGGCTTTCCGGCGGAGTGGATTCGTCGGTGGCGGCGCTGCTGCTCAGTCAGGCCGGGTACGATGTGTTCGCGCTGTTCATGCAGAACTGGCACGATATCACCGGGACCCTGCACGGGGAATGTGAGTGGGAGGAGGACCGCAAGGTGGCCGAGATGGTGGCCCACAAGATAGGCATACCCTTCGAGTTCATCGACTTGTCGGATACATACCGGCATCAGGTGGTGGACTATATGTTCTCTGAATATGCCAAGGGCCGTACTCCCAATCCGGATGTGATGTGCAACAGCCGTATCAAGTTCGACGCTTTTCTGAAGGCGGCAAGGGATCTCGGGGCGGACTATGTGGCCACCGGGCATTATTGCCGCAAGGATGTGACGGAAGGTCCGGACGGTCGGCCTGTATACCGGATACTGGCCGGGGCGGACGGCAACAAGGACCAGAGCTATTTTCTCTGTCAGCTGACCCAGGAGCAGCTGGCTCCCGCGCTTTTCCCGATAGGGGATATCGTCAAGCCGGAGGTTCGCAGGCTGGCTCGTGAGGCCGGGCTGCCCAGCGCGGAGAAGAAGGACTCGCAGGGCATCTGCTTTGTGGGCAAGGTGGACCTGCCGGTGTTCCTCCAGCAGAAACTGGCTGCAAGAGAGGGCAATGTGGTGGAGATTTTCCCGGATTTCTACGGTCGTCTCCTGGAGGAATATCCGGGCTATGCGGTCTCTTCCGGTATCTGTGGAAATGATCCGGAAGTGGGTACGGCAGTGCCGGAAGCTGATGAAGGATTCTGTCAGCTGCAGCCGGAGGAGGTGAAGGCCCTGGCGAGGGCGTACCACTATAAAGAGAGTGACGGGAAGAAAATAGGGACTCACATCGGGGCGCAGTATTATACCATCGGGCAGCGCAAGGGTTTGAATATCGGAGGGCACCGAGAGCCGATATTTGTCCTCGACACTTCCGTGCAGACCAATACGATATACGTAGGGGAGGGACATGAGCATCCCGGTCTGATGCGCCGGGCCCTGAAGATAAATGCGGACGAGGTGCACTGGATCCGCCGCGACCTCCGGATGGGCCCCGGGGAGGTGCGCCGCTATCTGGTCCGGATACGCTACCGCCAGCCCCTGCAGCAGGCATCCCTTTACTGCCTCGACGACGGGACGTACATCGTCTTCGACCAGCCTCAGAGGGGTATAACCCCCGGGCAGTTCGCGGTGTGGTATGCACCGGAGGATCTGGAAATGCTTGGCAGCGGAGTGATCTACGAATAAATCCCATGTGAAAAATATGTGTATGCGTAAAGGAATATCGGACAATCATGATGATATGGCGGTTAATGCTATGGAAACATGCTCAGGCATGGATAACGGTACCGGAGCCTTCGGCAAGGACGGCGGCTGCAGAATATGGGGACAGGCAACTGGCCGGTATACCCGTTATGTGGTTATACTGATGGCAGTGTCTGCTGTAGTAAGGGTTCTGTGTGCGGCACTGATAGAGTTCGGCAACGATGAGGTGTATTACAGGCTCTATGCCCTTTTCCCGGACTGTAGCCATTTCGACCATCCCGGGATGGTGGGCTGGATGATCCAGATATTTACTTTCAATCTTGCGCTGGACAGCGAGCTTGCAATCCGGATGGCCTCGATAGTGCTGGGTACTGTCAATATCTGGCTGATGTACATCATCGGCGCGGAGGTAGGAGGCGACAGGCGTACCGGTTGGTACAGTGCCCTGCTGTATGTCTCGTCGCTGTACGCTACCGTTATCTGCGGTACCTTCATCATGCCTGATACACCTCAGGCCACTTTCTGGCTGGCGGCTCTGCTTTGTTTTCTCAGGGCTTTCGGGGACGGACGGCGCAGCGGCAGCTGGATGCTGGCTGCAGGGCTGGCATGCGGGCTGGCTTTCCTCTCGAAATATACCTCAGCCTTTCTATGGACAGGTGCAGGTCTGTATATTGTCTTCCATGATCGCAGGTGGCTCCGCCGCTGGGAATTGTATGCTGCCATTGTTGTGACAGCGGTCTGCATGCTGCCCGTGTTGGTATGGAACATGCAGAATGATTTTATCAGTTTCACCTTCCATTCGGAGAGAGTGGTCTCACAGCACCAGCTGCACCCAGAGTATTTCGGACGGGAGATAGCGGGTGAATTTTTCTACAACAACCCGGTTCTGTTTGTATTGACTGCCGCCGCGGTCATACTGTTTTTACGCCGGCGGTTGGAAACGGACAGGAAAAAAGCCTCCTACCTGTTGTGGACGGCTCTGCCTTTGATCCTGATTTTCTGGGTGGTGTCGTGGCAGAGGGCGACTCTTCCGCATTGGTCAGGACCGGCCTTTGTGACACTTGTCCCGCTGGCGGCCTCGGCAGCAGTACGGATGGACAGGCGTACCTTGAAGGATGGCATTATGAGCCGCTGGGTGACGGCAGCCGTGGGATTTACAGCAGTGCTGCTGCCTCTGGCCTTGGTGGAGATACGGACCGGTGCCATCCCTTTGGACCGTCATACGGAGTACAACAGGATGGGCAAGGATGATTTTACTCTCGACATGTACGGCTGGGATCAGCTCAGAGACGGGTTCGCGGCTGTCAGGGATGAGGCGTTGGCGGAAGGACTGGCATCGGAGGATGACCCGGTGTTCAGCTGGCGGTGGTATCCGGCTGCCAATATCGACTATTACGTGACTTCGCCTCTCGGAATACGGATGCTCTGCGTAGGGCCGATGGAAGATATCCACAAGTATCAGTGGATCAACCAGGAACGGGGAGGTCTGCAATCGGGGCAGGACGGCTGGTTCATAACTTCTAGCCGTGACTGGCGCGATCCTTCAGTCATGCCTTTCGGCAATGTGTCCGACTGTGATACGGTGGAGGTGATGCGGTGTGGGAGGCATGTGTACAACTTTTATATCTATAGGGTAGAGGATTTGCAAGTGAATGAATAAAATAGAACAATAGGAAATATGTTGGCAAAAGTTACAGTCTATCTGGGTTCGGCTGCCGGTAATTCTCCGGTGTACGCGGACAATGCAGCAGAACTCGGCCGCCGTCTGGCACGTGAAGGTGTGGAGATAGTCTACGGTGGAGCCTCAGTAGGAACAATGTGGACGATGGCCTCGGCGGCAATCGAGGCCGGTGGAAGGGTTACGGGAGTGTTCCCGAAGAATTTCAAGGGAAAGAAGGAGTCCCGGGACCTCCGTATAGAGGTGAGGGCACAGGGGCTTGCGGAGATGGTCGAGACTCCGGACCTGGCTTCCCGCGTGGCGAAGATGACAGAGCTGGGCCAGGCCTGCATCGTGCTGCCGGGCAGCTGGGGCACCATGCATGAGCTCTTCTGCTGGCTGTTGGGCCGACAGTTGTGCGAGCATTCCAAGCCAGTGTTCATTCTCAATACGGACGGATACTACGATCCGTTGCGTGAGCTTTTCACGACAATGGCTTCCCGTGGTTTCATGTCGGAGACCGATGCCGCCATACCCTGCTTCTGTTCCACAGTCGGAGAAGTCGTAGAGAAAGTATTGAACTGGGAGTAACCGTTTGGGTGAATAACGCTCCCTGATGGCAGCATAGATGCAGCTTACAGCGACTGCAGGGCATGGTGTGCCGAATCATGCATACCACAACGGCACCGAATTCCGCGATTTGCTGCCGTTGTGGATGTAGGTGGTGACGGTATGGTGTCCCAGAGGGTGCTGTCGTCGATGTGCGGCATGTGGCGGTTTGCCACACCGGCAGTGTTTCCCGCGATTTGCTGCCGTTGCGGATGGAGGTGGTGACGGTATGGTGTCCCAGAGGGTGCTGTCGTCGATGTGCGGCATGTGGCGGTTTGCCACACCGGCAGTGTTTCCCGCGATTTGCTGCCGTTGCGGATGGAGGTGGTGACGGTATGGTGTCCCAGAGGGTGCTGTCGTCGATGTGCGGCATGTGGCGGTTTGCCACACCGGCAGTGTTTCCCGCGATTTGCTGCCGTTGCGGATGGAGGTGGTGACGGTA
>ERZ791736.86-NODE-86-length-45455-cov-213.431410_pt1 | contig 45455 bp, 84 predicted proteins | sample MGYA00509940_ERZ791736 | MGnify/ENA primary metagenome ERZ791736 (study PRJEB30046, sample SAMN00792014) | human gut metagenome | study: EMG produced TPA metagenomics assembly of the A metagenome-wide association study of gut microbiota in type 2... | reverse complement strand
GAAAAAGCATTGGAGGCAAGGAAAAATGGCTAAATACATAGAACAAGAAGCGGCTAAGGCGCGGCTTAGAATGCGGATCACGGATTGCGTATTAGACGGGGACAATGAGGCGGCAGACTGTTTTAGGGACTGCATAGACCTCCTTGACAGTATTCCCGCCGCCGATGTTGCTCCGGTGCGGCGCGGACGGTGGATCGAAGAGAATGGAATACAGATTTGCTCGGAATGCGGCGAAGAACATGAATGGGAAGATTACAGAGCGCTGTACTGCGATACCTGCGGAGCAAGGATGAACAAGGAGGACGGAGAATGAGTAAATATGTAAACGCGGCAGATGTTGCAGAGAAGATAGCGGAAAAACACGGAATACGTATTGCTGACCTGTGCGATACGTTCGGTGACATCCCTGCCGCCGATGTTGCAGAAGTGGTACGGTGTGAAAACTGCATTCGCCGGGGTACGGAGGATTGCGCCATGTTCTACCGCTGTGAGTGCGGAGAACAGCACACATGGGAGACGGATAATGATTTTTGTAGCTGGGGCGAAAGGAGAGATAATGCCTAAGTTTTGCATACATGAACAACACGCTGGGATATGCGAAAAGACCGGCGGTTATTGCAACGAAGGGGTTTGCTCGTATGAAGAAATGGTGGATTATGCCCCTATGGTGCATGGACGGTGGATAGGCATTGATAGCTCGTTTTGGAAACCTACACATAGAGGTGATATTCCTGTTTTTAGAAAAACATACAGATGTTCAGAGTGCAGAAGGAGAACAGCCGTAGCAGAAAATTACTGCCCCAATTGCGGGGCGAAAATGGATAAGGAGGAAACTAATGAACTGAATTAGCGTGAGGGATAGACTACCTGAAGACCAAGTGGAAGTGCTGGTGGCTACCAGAAGCAAAAATGGCGTGCGAAATATCGACAAGGGGTATCTGGCAATCGACCACTTTATCCATCGTGGACGCGCCGAGGTTACTCACTGGATGCCATTGCCAGAATTTCCGAAGGAGGAAGCATGAAAAGAATAACGTATCCATGCGAAGACTGCGGCAGTACCGGCGTGTTGTGCATAATTTGGCGAATAGGCGTGTATCATTGCCCGTCATGCGGGTGCTATAAAATTGGCACTGTACAGTGTGTAGATGAGGTCGAGATGGATAAGGAGGAATGAAAATGGTCAAGTACATCATCATAGGAGTAGTTATTGGTGCGGGATTGTCTTTGTTGTTGATACTTATATGCGAGCTGGTGTACGTATCACGGTTTACAGGGAAAGTGAAGCCAGAACCACCGAAGGAGGAAACTAATGAATTGGATAAGCGTAAAGGCAAGACTGCCGGAGAATGACGAGCGCGTATTGGCGTATTGCAAAGACCGCTGCATCCACGATATGAAGTGGAGATGGGCGGATAATGCGTGGTACGACAAAGGGAGTAAGGCGGTATACTTAGCGGACTTTGTTACCCACTGGCTACCAATGCCTGAGCCACCAAGGGAGGAAAAATAATGGAAAATGTATATGAAATGGTATACCAGCAAAGCAGATGTGAGCCGCAGGTTTTAGCTCACGACATTTACCACGGACGAAATTATTATGTTGTCAGTTTCGGCACGCACCCGTGCGCATACGTGGAGGTGTCCGACCTGTTGAGCATGACGTGGGAAGAACAAAAATATATAGAAAATGCAATAGACTGCCACGGCGGGGTAACATACTCAAGCGCGGAACTTGTGGTAGCGAATAATAAAGGGTGGTATATAGGATGGGATTATGCCCACTACATGGACTACAGCGGGTATATGCCGTGTGAATCACTTGCCAAGAAGTGGACGACTCGTGAAATGGCGAGTGAGTGCAAAAGGGTGATAGACCAAATCGAAGAGTTTATAAAGGAGCCGCCAAAGGAGGACGTATTATGCCTGTAAAAATCGGCGACAAATATTATTGCTTTGCCAGGTGCGGCTGCAAGACAAATAAAGACATAATTATAGAAGCACTGCTTGAGGGTGCTAAAAAATTTAGCGACCCACATGTAAAAGCGCATAACCTGCAAGAGTATGTTGACATGGTTGCAGTCCGCGAAGAAGCTGAAAAAGCATTGGAGGCAAGGAAAAATGGCTAAATACATAGAACAAGAAGCGGCTAAGGCGCGGCTTAGAATGCGGATCACGGATTGCGTATTAGCCGGGGAAAATGAGACGGCAGCCTGTTTTCGGGATTGTATAGACCTCCTCGACAGTATTCCTGCCGCCGATGTTGCTCCGGCTGTGGAACTTGAAGATTTGAGGGCTAAGTATCAGGCGCTCGTTGCTGAAAAAGACAAGAACAGTGGAGACACGGCCGAAACGTATACAACCGGGTATCGCCATGGTCACAGAAACGGTCAGATTGAATTGCTCCAACAGATTTTGGACATTTGCGATTGTGTAAGCGAGCTGGAGGAAACAAATGAGTAAAGAATATATAGACCGCGAAGAAGTGATAAAAATTCTAGAACAGTACGACCTGTCGAGCGGATCGACGCTCGGTTGTCATAGCGGTGCAATAGAGTGCGCAATATCCGCGATAGAGATGTTGCCCGCCGCCGATGTTACCCCGGTGGTGCATGGACGGTGGATTGAAAAAACGGCACATGATAGGCGGCAGTATTTTGAATGCTCTAATTGCGGAAAGCAAGAGAATAAACATACTGCTATCAGAGGCGGGTTTTGTTGGAACTGCGGGGCAAAAATGGATGAGGAGGAAACTAATGAACTGGATTAGCGTTAGGGATAGACTACCTGAAGACCAAGTGGAAGTGCTGGTGGCCACCAGAAGCAAAAATGGCGTGCGAAATATTGACAAAGGGTATCTGGCAATCGACCACTTTATCCATCGTGGACGCGCCGAGGTTACTCACTGGATGCCATTGCCGGAGCTACCAAAGGAGGAAAAATGAAACGAGTAATAGCAATAACAATATTAACCCTGCTAACCCTCGCCCTGTGCGGATGCAACGAGGCTGAGGCTGGCAATCATAGACTGTGGATACTGGATAGGGGTGCGATGTATGGAATATATGTCGATAACCTCACGGGGGTACAATACCTAAAAACATACCAAGGCGGCGTGTGCGTAATGGTAGACACAGAGGGGAAGCCGCTGATATGGGAGGGTGCGGAATGAGCTATGAATTACTGCGGCCTGATATATGGGAGTGTATACGGCGCGGGGGCGGATACTGCCCCTGCGCGATAATCAAGGATGAGGAAAGCAGATGTATCTGCAAGGAGTTCAGAGAAGGTCAGGAAACTAAATGCCATTGCGGCGTATGGAGGAAACATGACGATAGGGCAGAGGATACGAATGTACCGAGAAAAGAAGGGCAAGTCGCGGGCTGCGATGGAGCGCGAAACCGGCATAAGCGCGGCGACCATTTATCACTATGAGATGGACAGCATGGAGCCGACCGCGAGCAGAATCATATGGTTGGCAGACTATTTTAACATAACGGCAGATGAATTGTTAAGGAGGGACTAATGACAAAACGCGAACAACGGGCATACATCAGGCGGTTGCTTGTTCGTTGGGGGAAAGCCAAGAGAAACGCGAAAGAAATAGATAAAAAAATAGCCAGTATCAAAGAGAGAATGGAAGCGGTAGCGGATATTCGCCCACAGGTTTTATCGGGTATGCCGCACGGTAGCGACATTACCGACCCGACCGCCCGGAGTGCTATAAAGCTCATGGCGGCAAAGGAGCGGTATAATTTGCAAATGGCTGAAATGCTGGAAAGAATAAACGATGATATGTCATTCGTAGCGTTCATGGATGCCGCATTAGATGAGTTCCCCGCGAACCAGAGAAGGGTAATCGAGTTGAAATATAACTTTTACGAACACTTCTATTCGCGGGATATGCCGTCTAATACCAGGGTAGGTGTAAAAATGGATAAATCCCCCAAGGCAATAGAGCACCTTGAAGAACGTGCGATAGACAGAATGATGAAATACATAGACATACCGGAGTGAGATAAATACATGAAAGGAGTTACAATGAACGAACTACAGATATTTAATAACAACCAGTTTGGAGAGATAAGGACTACTATTAAGGACGGCGAACCGTGGTTTGTGGCGTCTGATGTATGCAAAGCTCTTGAATTAGAGCAGGTGAGCCGTGCAATGGACAGGCTGGATGAGGATGAAAGGGGGTTACTAAAAGTAACCCACCCCCAAAGCCCCACAAAAACACAAGAAGTGAACGGCGTGAATGAATCCGGCCTCTATCATCTTGTACTTTGTTCTACTAAACCGGAAGCCAGAGCATTCAAGCGGTGGATAATTCACGAAGTTCTGCCCTCAATCCGTAAACATGGTATGTACGCCATACCGACCACGATAGAACAGATGATAGCCGACCCCGCCAACGCCATAAAGGTGTTTTCAGCCCTTAAACAAGAGCAGGAGCGGCGGAAGGAGCTTGAAGCGACAGTAGAACACAACGCTCCTAAAGTGCTGTTTGCGGAGGCCGTGCAAGCCTCACACGATAGTTGCTTAGTGGGACAGCTTGCAAAGATGATACGCCAGAACGGGAAGCCCATAGGGGCTAACAGAATGTTCACATGGTTGAGGGATAACGGCTGGTTATGCAAGAAGGGCGAAAACTGGAATATGCCCACCCAAAAGGCTATGGAAGCCGGATATTTTGAGATAAAGGAAACGGTGATAGCCAACCCTGACGGAAGCACCAAGATAACACGCACCCCGAAGGTAACGGGGAAAGGGCAGATTTATTTCATCAACTGTTTTTTGAGGGGAGAAAATGAAAATAGCTGTATATGCCATAGCTAAGGACGAAGAAAAATTCGTTGACAGGTGGTATGAGACGGCAAAAGAGGCTGATTATGTCTGCGTTCTCGATACGGGGAGCGCAGACAAAACCGTCGATAAGCTGAAATCATACAACTGCATCGTAAAAACCAAAATCATACAGCCGTGGAGATTTGATGTAGCGCGAAATGAATCATTGAAAATCATACCGCAAGATGCGGACGTGTTGGTATGCCTCGATCTGGACGAAATCATACAGCCCGGCTGGGCGGAAATCATACGGAAAAACTTCCACGGGACGCGGGGAAGGTATTTATACGTTTGGAGCCATGAATCATACGGCAGGGACGGAGTATCATTCAACGCCGATAAAATTCATACAAAATCATACTACTGGAAGAATCCCGTTCACGAAGTGCTGAAATCATACGGCGAAGAATCATACTGCGATTTGCCGCTGAGGGTTGACCATTGGCCTGATGAGAAGAAAAGCCGGAGTAATTATCTGCCGCTTCTGGAGCTGGCGGTCAAGGAAGAACCGGAGAACGACCGAAACATGCATTACTTAGGCCGCGAATATATGTTCCATCGGGAATACAGTAAGGCCATTGAAACGCTGGAGAAACATCTTGCCCTTAGAAGTGCCGTGTGGCCGCCTGAGCGGGCCGCCAGTATGCGTTTCATTGCTCGGTGTAAAATCATGCAGGGAAAACAATTAGAAGCCGAGGCGTGGCTACAGAGGGCTATAATCGAGGCTCCCGAATACCGTGAAGCATGGTTTGAAATGATGAAAATCATGTATAATGCTAAAAACTGGAAATCATGCATCTACTACGGCGAATCATGCGTAAACATACGGGAAAGGCCGTTATCATACATCTGCGAGCCTGACCCGTGGGGGCCGCTGCCGTTTGATATGCTGTCTATAGCCTATTATAACACGGGCCGCCCCAGAGAAGCCCTGGAAGCGGCGAATCATGCGTTGATGTACGGCCCGGATGACAGAATCATGCAGAACGTGAAAATCATGCAATCATATATCGGGGAACCGTCCTAAAGTCTCCCGAATGACCCCCAGCCGGAAATCATATATCCCCACGCCGTCGCACTCTCGGCGGTAGATACGGGCGGCGGCGCGGGCCTCGGCGAGGGTGCTAAACTCCCGCCGCTCGTCGTGCCCCTCGCCCCTCGTCCATGTAATAACCTGATAACGCATCATGCTATGCCCTCCGTGTAAATGCTCGTCCCGTTACGCTTGAAGCCCTCATTCCAAACGGTCGCCAGCTCTTCCGCGGCTTGTCTTGTTGCGCAGAGGTTAGCGGCCTGCATGCCGGCGATCCTCTGTGAGATGTTCATGATGTTATCATTGCTGCTGACTGTCATAGTTCCCGCCCAATTCTTACCTTCCAACTGCGCAGAAAACGCGATATAAAAGTTTTTCATATTGTACCTCCTTAAAATCATACGGCGGGGGCGGCTTTACGCCGCCACCGTCTGTAAGTCGTAATAAAAATTGGTGTCAAAGTAGTCAACCATGCTGTTAGTGCCGTCGTATCTGTATGCCTCGATTATGGCCTTGACCCTGTGCAGCTTGCGGAGAGTGTCGGCAGTGTAGGCGGTCTCCCTGTCTATGCTGTGCCGGTTGATGTCCTGCCCGTGCGCTGCCTGCTTATAATCGTACTCTGCGGCGGCCTGCCTGATGCGCTTCTGCTCCGCGCTGTCCAACTTGTAATACTCGTCAATGTGTATGCTCTCGCCCCGGTCGCCAATGTATATGTGAGCCCGGCTTGTGCTGATGGTGTAGTCCGCTATGTACTGCTCGCGGCTTATCATGTCAGCCTCTGTTATTTTGATTTTGGCCGTGATGTGCTGGCCGCCGGAGTAGGTTTTACAGCTCACCGTTACGCCCTTAATTCCTGCCGCCCTGATGTCGTCCCGGATGGCCTTGCTAAGTTCCGCGCCGTATAAGTGTTTGCCGGATTTATTGCCGTCCCAGCGGGTAGCCCCTAAATAACCATCGGAGATCGTGCCGCCCAGCTCGTTATCATGCTCACCGATGGCCACTAATATGTCATTCTGAGCGGCGAATCCGTACCAGCAACCCTTCTTCGGGTTCCAGCGCATTTTCAGACCGCGCAGAGCGGTTAAAACCTCGGCGGCGGGCTTGCTTTTAAAATAAATTTCATTGCTGTTATATTGTGCGTTCTTCTCGATTCTGTAGCTTGCCATATAAAAAGCGCCTCCTTATTGTTCCATAGTGTTCTTTCCCTTTGGCTGTTTCTTCTGGGACGGGTATGGGATAAATTCCTCCTCGCCCGCAATAATGCTGTACTCAGAGCGCAGAATCGGGTGCGTTTCTCGCTTTTGCTGCTGACGGATTAGGCTAATGGCTTCCTCTTTCGTGGTTGTACTTGCTTGCATTGTCCCATCCTTAAAAACATGAAACCGTTTCATTGCTTTCTCCCTCCATTGTTCGGGGTGGTTCCCCTTTCGATGTCTCTATTATATACTTACGGGAGTATATAGTCAACTGAAATATTAAGGGAAAAGCCTTAAAGAATTAGAAAGATATACTTGCAGCAGTATGCCAGAAATGATATAATTATTGCGGAGGTGATAACATGGGCACATCAGCAACGAGGGCAAAAAGAAAATACAACTCAAAAACGTATGAACGACTTGAAATCACAGTAAAAGCAGGAGAAAAAGAAAAAATAAAACAGAGAGCGGGAAAGTTAGGAAAAAGCATTAACGCCTATATAACCGATCTAATCTATAAGGACATGGAAAAAGAGGGCTGATATAGCCCTCTTATATCATTATCCCAAACTTTGCCGCCAGCAGCTCCCGCCGCGCTTGCGGTATCGGCTTAACTCCGGCGCACCATGAGTGCACGGCGGCCTTGCTTACCTCACAAGCCTCGGCGGCCTGCTCCAACGTCAGGCCACGGGCCTTGAGCTGATCCCGCAAATACTCGCCGTCGCTGGGCACGGGGGCGCACCGGCCCTGCATATAGGCAAGCTCCCACATGCCTTGCTGGTTGAGCGGCAGCGCGTGCTCGTCCTCGGTTATATCCTCTGCGCCTTGCAGCGCGTCCCGTATGGCTCTATCGACCTCCGGGGTGAGTTTGCGGTTAATAATCATATACCGCAAGCCCTCACCCAGCCCACGGATGGGCCACATATTAGCTGTCTGCACCCGGCAGTGCGCCCCGATGATGTCGGGGAGCTGCGCCGCCATTATACCATACGCCCGGCCCAGGGCCTTAACCGTGTTGTCTGTCATGTGCTCACCTCCGTTAAGCCTGCATGATCCAGACGCGATAATCAGTTACGGACATAACGGTCCAGCCGCCGTCAACCTCGACCACAACCTCATCACCACGGCAATTTTTTATTGCCTCGTCATACGTGTCAAAATGTACCATTTGCATATCCTCCTTTTTTGTTTTTACCAAACCGTCACGATCTCGTCATAATAGGGATTACTGCGCTCTACGTCGTAATAATCGCCGTCATAATAGCGGGCCTCCAGCAAATCAATACCAGTTAGCCCTTCGGGGTCATCGGTGATCTTGTACTCAACGGGCAAATCCAACTCCCGAGCCGCGCTGAGGGTGTGGTGCTTGTCAGTTTGCACAGCATACTCTACACCGTCGATTATGCCAACATAGGAGCACGGGACGATGATACTTTTAGCACTGGCGGCGGTGAGCTGCTCTATTTTTTTGGCTACTATTTCGGGGTTGATGTAGTGCTGGCTGCTAATGATTGTCATTGTCGTGTGCTCCTCTCTTGTTATGTCTGTATTATATACCTGCCAGGTTAAAAAGTCAACCGAAAAGATAAATAAACTAAAATAATAAGGCAAAAACTTTTGATGCGGGGGTTTGCGGGGGTAAATACCTATTATAATATCAATATGGAGTATTAGACCGAACCCCGAAGGGGCGGAAAAAATTAAAAAAAGAAAAATTGAAAAGATTGTCAAAGTCCCCCATAAAGGGGGGATAAACTATCGCAATAAATAAATTACCGTTGCGGATTAAGGAGGTGTAACGTATGGCAAGCAGTAAAGATCAATATAGAGGCCAGCCACGACAGAGGCCAGAGCTCACCGAGGAGCAAAAAAAGGCAATCCGGTTATGGGTGTGGGGTGAGGACCAGGAGGACGGCAGCACCCATTATATAGACACCAAATCAGAGTTAGCCCAAAAGGTAGGGGTGCACAAATCCAATATAACACGGTGGTTCAACGAGTTCCCCTTGTTTGCGGAGGAGCTGGACAGGCAAACCGCACTGCGCAACGCGCAGGATGATAAGTTCTACCAGCGCATGAGGGCAAGGGCGCAACTTGTGCTACAAAAAAACCTAAATGCCCCCTATGCACGGGATTCTACGGCCGCCGCCCTGGCTATTTTGAGCCGCTGTGGGGACGTTGACGGGGTGCGGGTAGAGGTCGCCCAGGCCGACGCTGATAGAGTGGTTAGAGGCGGTTTTGGGCGGTCTGACGGCAATGTATAGCGTTTGCATAGTCTGTATATTTCCGGCTCAAGTATTCGTTAAAGTGTAGTTTAACGAATAGTTATAAAGTAAAATGTATAAAGTGTCGTATAATACGGGGTTAGTACCTGCATACTGTGTATAGATATACAAAAGTGCTGGTGAATAACCCCGTTTATGCACCGCAAAAATGTATGTATATGCTGTATAATCGGAGGGGGGGTGCCACGGGGGGTGGTTTTTATAGGGGGAACGCGCCAAACATATAGCTCCCCGCACATTTTTTCTCCCCCACAAAATGGACATTTACACAATTTGTGCCAAGTATAACGTTGACCCTAACGATGTGGTCTACTACTTCAAACTGCGTAACGGTGAACCGCGCCTTATCCTCAAGGACGATTTCAACGATGTGTACGCCTGCACCCTCGATGAGAAAGCGAGAGTGCAGCTCATTTTCGGCGGACGCGGCTCCGGCAAATCGAACCACATTGTAAGGGAGATAGTAGCCGATACCTACAACGGCCATAATTGGCTTGTGTGCCGTTATTACAAGGTAGACTTAAGAACCTCTTGCTTTAATGAAATAATCTCTGTAATAGACGAATGGGGGCTTACAGACGAGTTCTCCGTTGACAAGTCCACCATGACCATTACCTGTTTGTATAATGGCCGTCAGATAATCTTCGGTGCGTTAGAGGAAACACGGAGATTGAAGTCATTGAAGCCAAAGAAGGGTATACTGACCGACATATTCATGGAGGAAGGTGACGAATGCCCCTCCTATGAGGCGTTTGAAGTTCTGGATAACTGTTTGAGAGGCATTGATAAGGACGCAAAGTTGAGAGGATTACCGCAGCCGAACAAGAGGATAATAATGGCGTTCAACCCGTTTCCTGAAACGCACTGGCTTTATAAGGTCTTTTTTGAACCCTTGTGGCATCACCCCGATGTGAAGTCAATAGACGAACTGAAAGCTCTGACCCTGAAAGACAAGACCGCAAGAGGTGTGGTCGAAGGTTCAGATGTTTTTATTTTGAAAACGACCTATGCCGACAACCGTTTTCTCACCGAGGAAGATATTCAGAAAAGGGAGCAATCCACCGGGCAAAGATTATGGGTAGATACGTTAGGGAATTTTGGCAGATTAGGTTCTACCGTGTTCGAGCGCGGAAAGCACTGGAATATTGCAGACCTGTCCGGCAGGGAATTCAGAAATATCCGTGTCGGCAGCGACTTCGGATATAATCACCCCTGCGCTTTCGTCAAGTGTTCACTGGATAAGCATAACCACAAGATATATGTGTTTGATGAATTATTCGTGAACGAGGTCACTACCCGCCAATACGGGGAGCTGATCTACAATAAGGCGTTAGGCCATGTAGTGTACTGTGACGCGGCGGAGCCTGACCGTATCAAAGAGCTAAAAGAAATGGGTATCCATGCGGACAAATGCAAGAAGGGCAAAGCCAAGGGGGCGAAGTCCGCTATCACCCGAAGAATAGACTGGTTGCACGACTATGAAATAATAATCGACCAGAAATGTGTGAACCTGATAGGAGAGTTTAAGGTTTATCGGTGGAAAACGGATTCCGCCGGACAGAAGTTAGACATACCGGAGGACGCGGACAACCACGGCATAGACGCGCTTTCATATGCCCTGGGATATGATATATTTGCCGGTACTAAGCTTATCGGCGGAGGTAGGATACTGTGACAGAAATGATTTTAACGCGGGAAGAAGCCCGCAGGATAAACGGGGATAACATAAGAACCGTATTCGGCTGTGCGCTGGAGGATTCCATCCTGAAAAGGTGCGATATGTATAAGGAATACGACTGCGTTGATCTGAATGGCATATATTCCCCTATCCCTAAATACGCGGTAGACATAGCCGCCGGGTACTTCATAGGCTCACCGTGCAAATACTACGTTCAGACGAATACGGTAGTCAAAAAGACTTCCGATGTTGCCGGGCGGCCTAAGATGCAGTTTGAGGACTTGCCCGATAAGAATCCGAGGGACGACGCATATTTGAACCGCTATCGTGCGATAATGCGCCGGAACCACGAGGACAAAGAGAATATGCGGCTTGCCACTTCCGCACTGATATGCGGCACGGCATACGAACGGATATACGCTTCTAAAAGGGACGGCCTGATAGCTCCAAAGTTCAAGCCCGTGGATCCCAGAAAAGCAATGCTGTTCCACGACCAGACCATAGACCGCAATCCCACGGCTTTTATCATTCGAGAAGAATATTTTTCGCTCGTGGACAATCGGAAGTATGAGACCTATGAACTGATTACGGACGACCGCTGGACAAAGTATATATTTGACGGCAACGTTCGGGAAGAACCCGCCACAGCTTCCGAAATGGCGCTGCTTAAGACCTGCGGCATACCCATTGTAGAATACCCCATGCCAAACAGAGAAGGGTATTTTGAAAAGGTTCTTCCATTGGTTCACGCGAGAAACGCCATTCTGAACAACGTTTCCAACACGTTTAAATATAACGATGAGGCCATTCTTCTTATGATTGGCTACATGCAGCCCGAAACCGATGAGGACGAAGAAGAATTCCACGAAAGGCTGTCCAAATTCAAGACCTTATATCTGGGCGAGGATAATAAGGTTGAATGGCTGATAAAGAATGTTGACATACAATCCATTCAAGGGTACTTCGACATTCTGACTGGCGATATATACGCCTCTTTAGGCCAGACCAACCCCACTGAAATAGCCGAAGTGTATCAGAATATCCAGGCCGTCAGATACCAGAACTACGGTATGGATAACACGATAATAGCGTATGAACGTAACTTTGAAAAAGGTCTGCTGGAGGGCAGGGCACAGAAGATAACCGCGCTGATGAATGAGGGAACCGCCAACCACTATAATTGGGAAGTGTTAGATGTGGCGTTCGCAAGGAATATTCCTTCCTCTATGACGGACGAGGCGCAGTTCATGACCCAAGTCAAGGGCTCCGGGCTACTTTCAGATAAGGACATTCTTGATATGGTGTCTTTCGTGGAAGATTCCGAGGCCGCTCATCAGCGGAAGCTTGAACAGGATAAGCAGGAGGCAAACGAAATAGCGGAGGCAATGAATGTACGAGTACGGGGACGAACGGGCGAAGAGCCTGAAAAAAACAATAACGAGGGCGTTTCTGAAAACTAAGGAAACGCTCTTTTATATTGATTCCAACACAAAGGTAATCGACCAGATAAATCTTCTGTACAGAAAAATCCTGAGATTATCCGAAGAAGCGTACTTGGATATAGCCAAGAAAGCATACGCAGACCATAACGGGCCGGATAGGATACTCGAAACGTGGGTAATAGGTATTCTGGACGATTACGACCCTGTTGTTAAATATGTTTTCACAAAAGAACTGGAACGAAAGGGGGCAAGATTGGCTGAATCCATAATCGCAGATGCCGAGTACTCCGGCAAAGACCCCCCTACCGTCAATTATCCCCCTATAAAGCAGGATTTCACGCGGGGATTGAACTATGTGACATGGCAAACAGACCAATTCGCCATCACCGTTGAAGATAAGACCGTAATAAGGGCCTTTAAGGACAACGGTTATAAAAAAATCAAGTGGCACACACAGAACGATGAAAAAGTCTGCAAAGAGTGTGAAGAACGCAACGGAAAAATTTATCCAATAGACAAAATACCGACAAAACACCCTAATTGCCGGTGCTATTTTACGCCAGAGAAGGCATAAATCCCATTTTGTCAGAGAAGACATAAATCCCAAAGGAGAAAAAATGAAAATAGACATTACCAAAATGGAAGGCTATCGGGAAGATATGACCGCCGAGGAAAAGCTTGCGCTTTATTCCTCTTACGAATTTACACCTGATTACACAGGATATGTAAAAAAAGATGTATTCGACAAAAAAGCCTCCGAGGCCGCCGAGCTGTCGAGAAACCTTAAATCCTATAAGGAGAAGGAAATGACGGACGAGCAGCGCAGGGCCGAAGCGGAAAAGGCCGCAAAGGACGCGGAGAACGAATACAAGACTAAGATTTGCAGTCTTGAAATAGGCAAGATATTTGCCGGAGCAGGGCTGAAAGAGGACGATTTCCCCGAAATGCCTACATTCACGGAGACGGATAAGGCTACGGCCTTTGCGAACTCCATCGTAAAGCTTCTGTCCGCCAAGGTGATCGCGGCGGAGCAGAAGGCGAAAACTGACCTTCTGGGCGGCGGCACACCCCCTGCTTCCGGGGCAGAGGCGAACGAAGCCGCTCAACTCAAAGCGGAGTGGGCGGAAGCCGTCAAGTCGGGCAATATGCTTAAACAAGTGCAGCTTATGACCCTCGCGCAATCCAAAAAAATAGACTTAACTTAAAGGAGAAAATATCATGGCAAACGCCCCTATAATGAGTTTTGCAGTACCTAACTATTCCGGCCTGCTCTACACCAAGAGCAACACCCAGACCCCGTTTATAAACCTTATAGCGGAGCCTCAGTACACCAATCACGTTCAGTTCGCGGTAGATCAGGAGTATTCCCTTGATACCCCCTCCCAGCCTGCAATATCCGAGCAGGCATCCATGACCGCGCCTGACACCAAGAAGATAACCCGCACCCAGCATACCAACGTGACCCAGATATACCAGAGGGCTTGCGAGATTTCCTATGCCAAGGAATCTAACATGGGTACTATGAGCGGTATCAACATAGCCGGTCAGCAGGCTAACCCCGGCGACGAGTGGAACTGGCAGATTTCCCGCCAGATGCTCAATATCGCCAACGATATAGAGTTCACTTCCTTGCAGGGCGAGTACAACGCCGCTACCACCGATGCTACCGTCAACAAGTCCCGTGGTATTCTTACCGCGCTGACCACCAACGTCATAGACGCGAAGGGCTCAGGTTCTACCGCTGCCGCGCTGACCAAGGCCATGATAAAGTCACTGGTCAAGTCCATCTTCGACAACGGCGGCGACGTGAACGGCATGATACTGATGTGCAATTCCTTCCAGAAGGCGGCTATTTCCGCGCTGTATGAGGGTTCCATGCAGATGCCGGATTCCCGCATGGAGGCCGGTGTGAACGTGACCCGCCTTATCACCGACTTTGGCGATGTAGGCATAGTTCTTTCCCGCGCCATGCCCAAAGACCAGATACTTCTTTTCCGTCGTGATGTAGTGCATCTTGTAGAGCAGCCCACCCCCGGCAAGGGCAACTTCTTCTTTGAGGAACTGGCTAAGAACGGAGCGGGCAAGAAGGGTGAGATATTCGGACAGGTAGGTCTGAACTACGGCCCCGAATGGCTCCACGGCAAGATAACCAACCTCACCACTGAATAACCATGAAATTCTATCAGGGGAACAAAACGAGTATCCCCTTTGATGTGAAGGAAGATAAGGCCATAGCACAGTTTGTGCATGGCCTTTTTGAGACTTCCAACGAAGCGACGATAAGAAAGCTTATCGCCCTGGGATACGAACACGACGGAGAGTTTAAGGAAGAAGAACCCAAGCGGCGGGGCCGCCCCAAGAAGGAGGAATAAATGAATGAGGTAATGGTAAACAACGTAAAGCTTCAAACGGGTGCGCCGGACGGCGTTATCCTGATGTTTTTGGAGCGGTATACCGCAGTAGCGTGTGCCATTACCCGCTACAAGGAGCCTCCGAAGTGGTTAGAGCCCTATATAGAGGACGCGGCGGTAAAGGCGATAGGGAAGATGGGCGCAGAAGCCTTTAATTCCCAATCTGCGGCGGGAGTGTCCACTAACTATATAGATATCACCGAGAACCTTAAACAGGCCTTAAAAGGCAAAATGAACCCGTTAGGAGCGGTATATGAGAGCGAAGGATAAGAAGGAGGTTTATGTGCTTGCCCCTATTAAGGAGACGGTGAACGGGCAGACTGTTGTTTCGGAGTGGGCCTTAGTCAGACGGTATAAACTTGTGGCTAACTCTGCCGGAAGCGCAGAGGATATAGCCATGTACGGCGAACGTATCAAGGAATATATCAAAATCTGCAAAGACCCCTCCGATGGGCCTGTTCAGATAGTCGAGGGTGACGGAATCTGCTTGAATGACCCGCAGGAAACGCCGAGCTATATTGTGGAATCCGTAAATTCCGCCCGTGGGTTCTCGACATATACGGCAAAGAAGTATGTTTAACGCCAAAGTTAAAGTCATAAAGAGGTTTGAAAGGCCGGATATTCAGTCTGCCATCCGAAAAGGGACAGAGAGCGGCGGTAAGGAAATGGCGGATATAGCGATTTCTATGGTTCGCGTTGATTCGGGAGAACTGAAAAACTCGATAGAGTTTACCATTTTCGATGAGAAAACCGGAACCGTAAAGGGAAAGGTGCATACCGCAGCTATCCCGCAGGCTATGACGCTAGAATACGGTACGGGTATTTATAACGAGTTGGGTTCTTCGGCAAAAATCCCGTGGTATGTCCATGAGAGCATGGCAGACCTGAGCAAGTACAACTTTGAGACCGTCCTAAGCAAGAAGGGACTGTTCTACAAGGTTTATGGCGCACACCCTCACCCCTATATGAAGCCCGCCTTTGACGCGGCAAAGGATTTTGTTGTTCAGTCCGTGGCGGACGAGATAAGGAAACTGCTATGACGAATATCTATAAGGACGCTCAGAAGTATCTTAACAAGAAACTTAAAGTTGAGGTTCAGCCGGAATCTGACGAGACCCCCGAAAGGTATCCTATCGTGACATTGAACATCACACAGGAGACATCGGTAAAATCCTTAGAGGGCGAAGCACTTCCCGCCACCTCAATAAGATGTGGTGTGTGGGGCGAGACCTACATAAGCACCAAGGGATTTACAGGCGTTCTCGATTTGGCTGACAAACTCCACGCCGCAATGCTGGAAAAACACTATATCAAGACCCGCACGACAGAGCCATACCGAGACGCAAACGGGAAATGGCACGTCAACGTGGTCTATTTCAAAAAAACCAAAACTTTTTAAAAGGAGAAATATATGGCACAGTATCAAGCTTCGGTAGGCCAGCGCGTATTTTACGACAACGCCTACACCATGGCAAACAAGACCGAGATAGCCGGTCTTACCCAGACCCCCGATAAGGGCGGTTCGCCCTCCGAGGTTTCCGTAAACATTATATCTGAATATTTCGTGCGTAACCTTGCCGGCCAGCAGGAAATGCCCGTATTCGAGTATTCCTTTGTTCCCGACTTCACCGCCGAGACCGGCAATATGGCAAAGATGGGACTTCTGGTCGGTGATGTTATCTGGATTTACGAAGAGTACGAAATCCCTTCCGATGCTACCAAGCTCGGAACCGGTATTCTTTACAAGGGCAAGGTCGTATCCATGTACGCAGGTGGTCAGCAGGCGAACAACGCCCAGACGGGCGCATTCTCCGTCAACCTTGTCGGCGATTCCGTGTATATCGCATTCCAGGGCGAAACGACTTCCTATGTTGACCTGTTCAACGGCAAAACCGTAACTACCCCCGTATAAAGGAGAACAACATGAATATCGGTGAATTTGAACTTAAAGCCTCCTGCAAGGCTTATTGCGACCTCAAACAGAAAATAGGTGCTCCTAATCTCAAAGTAAAGTTCCTCACCGCTTACGAGCAGGGCGATTTGGATTTCTTTGCAGATGTGGTAATGTCGTTTGCAAACCCCAAACCTAAGAGCAAGCAGGCCGTGTTCGATGAGTTTGACAAGCTCATGGAGCAGGGTACTTACATGGAGGACATTTACACCGAGCTGGTGAACTTCGCTTACGGCATGGGTTTTTTCGGTCGTGTAGACCTGAAAGGGCAGAGCATTCAGGACTATATGAGAGAGCCCTTAAACAAGCTGGATATGTCGGCGGCAATGACCGAGGCGATAACGGCGGCGGCGGCGGACGTGGCAAAGAGCGTCGTTCGCTAAGGGAGCAGTTCGAGGACGTTAAGAAAAACATAGAAAAGGACTTCACCGATATAATCTACGATTTGCTCAAACGTGCAAGCATGGCGGGAATGCTCCCAAATCAGTTTTGGGAGCATGAACCCGCTGATATTGTAGACTATATCGAAGCCCGCGAGGAAAACCAATGCAGGGAAATGTACTATTCAAGCGTGCTGGTATCAAGGTTTATTGCCACCAACATAAGCAATATGTTCTCCAAGTCCAAGCACGATTTGCCGAAGTACGAAGAATTGTTTGTTCCTGCGTCGTGGGAGCGGAGCCTTGACAACAGGATAGATGAAATAAGAAATAAATTCGGAGGATATGTCCGTGGTCGTTGAAGAATTACAAATTTTAGTCGGTTGTGATGCTTCAACCGCCGAGAAGGTCTTGACCGAACTGGAAACGCGCCTTAAACGCTTCTTAAAGCAGTCCGGCAGTATGCAGAACGCAAAGGCCATACGCGCACAGGCCACAGCGGAAAGGGAAGCACTCAAAACCGAGGCCGTAAGGGTGAAGTACGCGGCTCAAATGGAAGAAGCCAATGCGCGGTTGGTTGTTGCAAAACAAAGGCTTTCAAAAGCCAATAAAGCGGCGGAAGAGACGGCAAAAAAAGAAGCTGCTGCACGAGCTGATGAAATACGCTGGGCGAAGCTGGCCGCCGATGCCGCCGAGGAAACGGCGGCAAGGATACGCGCCGCCGCAGAGGATGAAGCGCAAGCCCGCGCTGATGCAAACGAGGCATACGCCGAGCGTCGCGCTCTTTGGGAAGATAATGGTGGTAAGAGTATTACACAGGCATTCAGGGGAAAAGATAAAAACTGGATTCCGAGTATTGATGAAGCCATTCAAAAAATGCAACAAATACAAGGTGAGACGGAAGGGGCCGGCAGTAAGTTCGATGCATTCAGGGAAAAGGTCGGGACAATCAAAGAGAAGTTTGGCGAGATCGTCACGGCTTTTGGAGGGATAAAAGCAAAAGTCGGAGCTGTCGTATCGAAAATAGGCGGAGCTGTAAAGAAAGTATTCGGCAAGGCTGTAGATGCGGTTAAAACCAAAGTAAAAGATATTACTTCTGGTTTCTCTAAAATGGGAAAGGCTGTGACAAAGATACTGTCGCGTATGATTATATGGCGAAGTATCAATGCCTTAATCATGGGAACTACCGAAGGTATGAATAATATGGTGCAGGCCAGTAGTAAGGCCAACGCCGCCATGTCCCAGCTGCAAAGCGGTTTTACTTATGTCAAAAACAGTATAGCGGCTATGCTGCTTCCTGCTCTGCAATCCATACTTCCGGTAATAAACAAGATAATACAGGCGGTAGCCGGTTTGTTTAATATGCTGGGCGCACTGTTCGCAAAATTCAGAGGCGATTCCACCTTTACAAAGGCGGTGTATGTGCAGCAGGATTACGCAAAATCCCTTAATAAATCCAACAAAGCCGCAAAAGATCTGAAAGGCACTCTTGCGGGATTCGACCAGATCAACCTTATTCAGCAGCAGAAAGACGGTGGCGGAACAGGAGGCGCGGATACTTCCGGCATGTTCAAGGAAACATCTGTTGAGAGTATGCTTCCGACCGATGTTTCCAAATGGATGGATAAACTTAAAGCCGCCATAAAAGCCGGAGACTGGAAAGGTGTAGGTACAGTCATTGCACAAGGCTTAAATACCGCAGTAAGCCAGCTCAACGGTTGGATAGATAAGCTCCGACCTAAGATACTGAAAACCGTTCAGAATATCGTAGAAGCGGTAAACGGCTTTATAGAGAACTTCAACTTCCGTAAGCTCGGCAACACCCTCGCCAACGGGTTTAACCTTGCTATGAAGGTTGTTGCAAAGTGGCTCAAAGGTATCAAATGGAGCGACCTCGGAAAAGGCATAGGCGATTTTATCAATGGCTTTGTGGAAGATTGGGATGCAGCCGCGACCGCTGATGTTATAGAGGCGAAGATAGGCAGTGTTCTTGATTTTCTGACAGGTATTATAGAAACAACGAACTGGAACGAGGTAAGCTCGAAGTTGCAGGAAATGCTTGAAAATATTGATTGGGAATCAATAGCTAAGAAAGCATGGAAACTCTTTAAGACTGTGCTTGCCGCCGCTGATACCCTGATAACAGGAACTCCGTTTGAGATTAGCCAAATGCGCGGCTCAAAAAAGAAAACATACGACACAGGTAAAACCAATAAGTATGGTGCAAAGGTTATCCATGTTGAAAGTGTAATTTCGGCGGAACCGGCTGACGACCAATCGAAAAAGCTTATAGATTGGGCGCAAGTCAAGGATGATAGAAAGACTTTACGCGCTAACTTTTTTATCGAACAAAAAAATTCGGTTGGGGATTGGAACGAGATAAGGGAATGGTGGGAAAACCTCCAGCCTGAAAACGAGAAACAGGTTCGCCTTAACACCGAGGGAGCAACCCTTAGTTTAGATAACCTCCGCGAAGAATGGAACAGCTTCAAGGAGTGGTGGGAGAATACTGGTATCGCCAAGTGGTTCGAGGAAAAGGTTCAGCCGTGGTTGACTAAAGAAAAGTGGGCAGAAGCCGGTGAAGGCATGAAAGAAGGCATCGGAGAGAAATGGGAGGCCGTCGTTGAATGGTGGAACACTTTAGGCATTGTGAAATGGTTCCGTGAGAATGTTGAGCCGTGGTTCACAAAAGAAAAGTGGACTTCTGCTATGGACGGAGTTGAGCTCGCGTTTAAGGACGTGTTCAAGAAAGCCATTAACGCTGCTATATCGCTGATGAACAAGCTCATCAACTGGGTAAATGAGAAGATGCACATTACCATTGATCCTCTTGTTATTGGCGGCAAAACGATATTCGCGGGCGTAGACAAACAATTATTTACCCTTAAAACTATCCCCTTGCTGGCGCAGGGCGGCCTTGCTTATGGCGATACCCTCGCAAGGGTAGGCGAATACGCCAACGCCAAGAACAATCCCGAAGTCATAGCCCCCCTTGATAAGCTGCAATCCATAATGGGCGGGCTGAACGATAAGGATACCCAAACCATCATAGCCCTGCTCAAGAGAATAGCGGATAAGGATATGGAGATAGCACTGTACCCCTCTGCGAAGCTGGGCAGGATAGTCAATCAATCGGTCAATATGAACAATATTGCCATAGGTAATGTGTGATGTATAGATATGATATAGGCTTAAAGGTGGGGAGCTATACGCTCCCCGACCCCTCTAAACTGAATATGACACTCGCTGACCTCGACACGGAGGCTGAAAGAGACGCTTCCGGCACACTCAACCGAACAATGGTAGCGCAGAAGCTGACCGTTGAATTGTCGTGGGACGTGCTGACATGGGAGTTGTGCTCGGCGATATTGCAGGCTGTCGATTCGGACAGCTTTCCTTTTACCTGTCCGAACCCTAAGACCCTTACGGGTAACTATTCCGGCACGTTTTATGTAGGCGACAGGAAAGAAGAAATTATCTGGTTCCCCGAAGGTGATAAGAACAAGGCGTATATTTCCTTGAGCATGACGGTAATAGAGTATTGACACTTCCCCCTAAAGGCGTAATAATGAAATTACATATCTTTAGGGGGTTTTGTTATGAAAATAATAGCTCTTAAATGCCCGAACTGTAATGCCGATATAGAGTTAGATCAGGATAGGGAATTTGGTTTCTGTAATTATTGCGGAACCAAGATAATGATCGCCGATGCCGTACAGAAAGTGAGCGGAACGGTAAATATAAATCGCTCGTCCGAAATCAATAACATTCTCAAAAGAGCGAAAGACTACGAAGAACGGCAAATGCTTGATGACGCCGAAAAATATTACGACCGTGCTCTTGATATTGACATGGACAATCAGGAGGCACAAGAGGGCTTGGAACGTGTAAAAACAACGATACTCGAACCCAATGTGATAATAGAACGCCCGGAGTTGGAAGGTTCATACGCCGAACAAATTGTAGTCAGCGAGGACGGTGAAGAAGTGTGTCGGCTCGGTTTGGGCGAACGCAGTTTTATAGAATGCCCGGTAGGCAGGCACGTGTTTGACATAAGAACGAGGAATGAAGCCATTAAAGCACGAATAGCCATAAAAGACAGGCGGGATAGCGCGAAAATTTCTCTCTGGTTCCAGCGCGGGTATGGACTGTACGGACACGCAGAGGGTTCCGCAAAGATAATAACCACAGGCGCAGATGCCATTCCGGCGGAAACTGAAACGACAAAGAACGCGCCGACAGGCAGCGGCGGATTTAATGTATATCTGGGCGGTAAACCTAAGAAGAGCGGTTGCCTGACCAAAATTCTAATCGCATTCGGCATATTGCTTTTACTCGGAATTATCGGCTCATTAAGATAAATACTCCGTGACACCTTCGGGTGTCTTTTTTATTGGAGGCAAAATGTACACAGTAAGCACAGGCTTTCGTAACGCCATAATGTCGGGCAAGCCCCAAAAGCTAAAGCTGACATTCGGCGAAAATCAGATAGCGGAACAAAACCTCTCAATCTCCGGCTTGACCTATTCAAGCATGGCTTTCGAGGACGAAGAACTGACGATAGGCGCGGCCTGTTCCGCAGAGCTGGGGATAGAACTCCTTAACTTTGACGGGGGGCTATCCTCTTTTAACTTTGACGGCACGGAGTTTACCGCCTCGATAGGCGTACTCGTGGGGGAAGAATACGAATATGTTCCTCTGGGCGTGTTTATCTCCGAAAAGCCCGACAAACTCAAACCTAAAAAAATAAGCATCACCGCCCATGACAGAATGGTAAAATTTGATGTGAGCGCAGATGCTTTTCTTAATTCTCTTTCGTATCCTACTACGCTAAAAAATATTTTCACCTCGCTTTGCGCTCATGTCGGCGTACCTGCTTCAACGGCAGACTTCCCCAATTCTGGGAAAACCTTTGATTCGCCGCTGTTCAGGACGCAAGATGTTCTCTGTCGGGAAGTTCTTCAATGGATAGCCGAGGCGGCGTGTTCCTTTGCCCGCATATCCCGAAGCGGGGTATGTGAACTGGCGTGGTTCACCGATACCGATGTTACCTTTAATAAGACCGCCAATTCCGCAGACTATTATAACGCCGTGGTGTCGGAGTATCAGGTAGCCAAGATAGACAAATTACAGGTAGCCGCTTCCGAAAAGGACATAGGCGTAATAGTCGGCACGGGGACGAACGCTTATCAGATAATAGACTGCCCTATGCTGTATGGTTATACCGATGCACAGATAAGACCTTATGCAGAGGTAATCTATAACCGCTTAAACTCCTTTGCGGCGTTTACGCCTGTCGAGCTGGACGCAAAGGGCGATTGGTCTTTGGAAACGGGCGACATGATAAAGGTAGTCACGGACGATGGGACTTATACCTTCCCCATTTACCGCATGGACTTGACCTTTAAGGGCAGGGCAAGGATACAGTACATAAGCTCCGGCTCCCCTCTGCGCCCCGCCATAAGCGCGGAGAACCGCCGGACACTCATAGCCGGACGCGCAGCCCATGAAATAGAAATGACCGTTGAGGGAATGAAGCAGACGGTCACACGGGTAGCTTTCCTGACCCCTGTTGAATCCGACACCGACCCCTCTTTAGGGTGGGACGATGACCAGAAAACCGCGAATACGGGGTATCAATGGTACAACGATGGCAAGATAAAGGTATGGACGGGTTCCGCGTGGCAGACGGTCATCTCCCCTAAATACAACCAGACCGCCACGCCCACGGGCGCAAAGGAGGGCGAATACTGGTACAATCCCTCGACAAAGGAAATAAAGCGTTACACTGGCTCGGCGTGGGTGGTAGATAACACCGTATGTATGCCTACCACATGGACGCAGAATATGCAGACACAGCTTGAAATAACCGCCGAGGGATTGTCGAGCACCGTCACCAAGGACAATATTATTTCCACCATAAATCAAAGCTCGGAAGCGGTATCAATAAGCGCGTCAAAGATAAACCTTAACGGCGTTGTCACGGCGAACAACAACTTCAAGATAGATACAAACGGCAAGATGACGTGCGTAAACGCCACCATAAGCGGCTCAGTGACCACCGGCAACCTTAAGGCATCAGGCGGTACGATTGCGGGATTCGATATACACGGCAGTTACCTTGAAGGCAATACTTGTTCGCTGTACTCAGGGCAAAGTGGAGGTAAGTTAAAGCTTGGTCAAATAACCCTGTCAGGCCAAAAAAGCGGGCTTGTTACGCTGGGAGTTGATTATTCTATTAACGCCGGTGCTACTATATTTACTAAAGGTTATCTGCAATGTGATCAAATTTATGATTATTCTGTCAACACTTATACGCTACGATGGGCGGCATCAGGCGGAGGATATATAGGCTATGCTTCCTCCTCGATACGCCGCAAGGAGAATATTCAAGATGCGGGGTTGGATTGTATAGCAAAAGTGAACGCTCTACGTCCCCGTAAGTTCACATGGAAATCCAGTGGTAAGCAGGATTACGGGCTTATAGCCGAAGAAGTCTATAAGGTATGCCCCGAACTCGCTATAACCGAAAAAATCAATGGCAAAGATGTCCCGTGCGCCGTTGATTACGAGGGCGGATTGCCCAAGTTGTTATTGCCTTATGTGCAGGACTTAAACCGGAGATTATCAGCATTGGAGGAAAGATATGGCGTTGTATCTACCTAAAACTACAAAAGAGGGCGTTCCCGTAAATTATTGGGTAATAGATGATGTTAAGATAGACAGAGTAAACAAAAGGGTTGACGCGACAGTCAATCCTTATTTTTCGCAGGAAGCACGGCTGGCGGGTGCAAATCCTATAACTTTCGCGGCGGTGAAGATTCGAGTAGAGGACATCGTTTATCCTTCCGAAGAGTATGGCGAAAACTCGACCGATTACACTGACTATTTTAGCCCGTCCGCGCTCGAAGGACAAACGTTGTATCAGGTTGTTTATAACTATATCAAAACCCATGATGACAGATTTAAAGGAGCTACGGATATATGACAGACGAACAGAAAGCCGTTATACAAGCGATAATACGCACACTTAATACTTCTATACCCGTTGTAGCGAAAGCGGACTTAGACGCGAAATTAGGCTGTATTCTGGCCTTAGAAAAACTTGCGGAGGACGAACAATGCACAGAATAACGGTTGACGGAAAGTATCTTCTCACCACCCCTATACAGTCCCTTGTTATCGAGGGTGAAAGTCTGGCGGATACCGTCACTATCAGCATACCCTTAGATGCCCGTGATGTAGACCTTGCCGCCGCAGGGTTCACCATAAAGGCGTACTGGCCCATGGACGGCACGGAAGCAAGGTATGTGCTGTATAAAGATGTGGGGGAAGATATAACCCTTACATGGCATATCACGCCGCTGTTTACGGGCAAGCGGGGCATGATGAACCTCACACTTTTAGCCACTCTGGCGAACGATGAAAAGAACATCATAGCCAAGTGGACGGGAACGCGGCCCATTGAGATAATAGCCGACCTTCCCGGTTCCAACCTTCCCACCCCCAGTGTGGCGGAACAGCTTCTTGCCGAGGTGCAGGACTTAGTATCCCAGGCGTTAGGCGCGACAGGCCCCACAGGCCCCACAGGCCCCACAGGCCCGCAGGGTGAAAAGGGTGAAATAGGCCCCATAGGCCTCCAAGGCCCGCAGGGTGTACAAGGCCCCGCAGGAATACAAGGCCCCAAGGGCGAACAGGGTATACAAGGCTTGCAAGGCCCCCGTGGTGAGCAAGGCCCTACCGGCCCGCAAGGCCCGGAGGGCAAGAAAGGCTTGCAGGGCGACGCTGGCCCCGTCGGCCCCCAAGGCCCCGAAGGCAAGAAAGGCGATAAAGGCGACACAGGAGCCGCAGGAGAAACGGGCCCCACTGGCCCCAAAGGTGAACAGGGTATCCAAGGGCCTAAAGGCGACCCCGGAGACAAGGGAGAAACGGGCCCCAAGGGGGATACGGGAGCCACAGGCGAACGAGGCCCCGCAGGAGCGCACTATACGCCCTCTGTGACCGCTGACGGCGATTTATCGTGGAGTAATGACGGCGGGCTGGAAAACCCCGCCACAGTCAATATACGGGGGCCACAGGGCGCACAGGGAGCCAAAGGCGACACGGGCGAAGGATTTGCCGTGTTGGGCTATTACGCTTCCCTCTCCGCATTACAAGCCGGAGTATCTAACCCCTCCGCTGGTGACGCTTACGGCGTGGGCGCGGGCGAACCGTATGATATATATATCTGGGACGGCGTAAATTCCAAGTGGGTAAACAACGGCCCCTTGCAGGGCGCAAAAGGTGAGCAAGGCCCCACTGGCCCTAAAGGCGATACGGGCGCAAAGGGAGACCCCGGCGCGAAGGGTGACACGGGGGCAAGGGGCGAACAAGGCCCTACGGGCGAAGCTGCCGGATTCGGCACACCCACCGCCACGGCGACCATCCTTGACGCAGGAACCCCCGCTACTGTAGAGGTGACAGCTTCCGGCGCAGATACCGCAAAGGTATTTGCCTTTAAGTTCGGCGTTCCCAAGGGAGAACAGGGCGCGACTGGTGAGCAGGGCCCGAAAGGCGACCCCGGCGCAAAGGGGGAACAGGGCGTTAAAGGCGACACCGGCCCGTACTTTACCCCTTCGGTATCCGCAGAGGGCATACTCTCGTGGAGCAATAACGGCGGTCTGAACAATCCCCCCGAAGCCGACATAAAAGGGCCGCAGGGTGAGCAGGGCGAACAAGGTATCCAAGGCCCCGAAGGCCCGCAGGGCTTGCAGGGCATACAAGGCGAACAAGGCATACAAGGAGAGCAGGGAGCCAAGGGTGACCCCGGAGCAAAGGGAGACCCCGGCGCAAAAGGCGACCCCGGCACAGCCGCAGGGTTTGGCACGCCCACTGCTACGGCAAACACCCTCACCGCCGGAGCTGCCGCCACCGTAAAAGTAACGGCAAGCGGCACGGACACCGCAAAGGTATTTGATTTTGAGTTCGGCATCCCGCAGGGCGAAAAAGGAGCCACAGGCGACCCCGGCGCAAAGGGCGACCCCGGCGCGAAGGGCGATACGGGTGAACAAGGCCCGCAGGGTATCCAAGGCCCCAAGGGCGCGGACGGCGCGAAGGGCGACACCGGCCCGTATTTTACCCCCGCCGTCTCTGCTGAGGGCATACTCTCATGGAGCAACAACGGCGGACTGGATAACCCCGCAAGTACCAGCATCAAAGGCCCGCAGGGCGATACGGGAGCGAAAGGCGACCCCGGCATACAGGGCGAACAGGGCCCCGCTGGCCCTAACGAGATAACCGCCGACACCGCGACCAGCATTAACGGCCTGCTCAAGGGCGCAAACGGCAAAGTGGCACAGGCCGAAGGTGGCACGGACTACGCTACACCAGACGATGCAAAGGCATTTGTTGTAACATTCACAGAAAATACAGCAGGACTTTTGAAAGGCACGTTCACACCTGATAAAACATTAGCGGAAATATATGCTGCGTATAATGCTAATAAGAATATTATAGGTCGTTTTGCATCGGGCGATACGGCGGTTATGACGTTGATTAGGATTCAAGACGCAACCACTATAGAAATGGGTTATTTATCCTCTGATGGTATTGTCACACTTAATTCATCCCCAAATAATTACTGGAATATTGTCAATTACGACTTTGTGAAATCGCCCAGCATCGACGAAAACTTATCTGGCTCTACTATTCCTCTCTCCGAAAACACTATATATAACGTATCCTCTCCTGTAGGTACGTATGTGTTTACCCCGCCAACATCCGGCTGGGCGCACGGTAAATTTACTACGGGTAGTAGTGTATCAGTGTCATTTAGCGGCACATTCATTGGCGCGGCCCCGGCAATAGAGGCAAACAAGACCTATGAATTTGATGTATACAATGGCGTGTGGGCAGTACAGGAGGTTGTGAGCGCATGATACCTATGCTACGAAGGAGGCTGATGAGCAACATGGCAAAGGCGAAAAATATAGCAACGGGAACGATAGATGCGGGAAATTCCCATTTGACAACAATATCAATATCTGCTCAAACAGGCTTTAGACCCGACCATGTTGCGGTGTTTATAGCGTCAGAGAGGGCGGAATCAGCATTACAATTTCATGTTTTGAGTACATACGATGGCAACGTATTATGTTTTGACATGGATACATGGTATATGAACGCATCATCCGTTCAGTTTACTGTGAACGACAGCGGGTTCACGATTGCAAACGTTAAGGTCGGCTCGGATGATCAAGTTTACTTTACCGGCACTTACCGCTATGTAGCATGGCAAGAATAAAAAGGAGCATACTATGTGTAAAATAATTCTATCGGGGGGGGGCAGCCTCCGTAAAATAAAAAGCGCCTACGCGCTATGATACCATTGCAGTTTGCCTTACGGCGCAGAATGATGATGGCAGGGGGAGGCTTACTGCCAAGTGGATTTACCCTCCTTGCGTGGATAAAAGGCACAGGTACACAGTACATTGATACCGGGTTTGTGGTTAATAAGTCCGATAACTATGTGTTAGAAATAGACGGGTTATTTCCTTCGCAGGCGCAGGTGTATCAAGGTTGCAATGGCTATATGCAGTTTTTCACCAGTAGTAAATATGGTATAAGTGGCGATAGCTCTGTTGCAGTTGGTAATCGTAATACCGTGCGCGTAGAGTACGCTAATCAAACTGAAAAACTCTTTGTAGACGGAGCACAAATAGAGAGTAAACTGTGGTCAGCATACAATGGTTCTAATGTAAAACTTGCATTATTACGCATGGGCGATGCCAACAACGGGTGGTACAATGGGGCAGCAGCTCAAGGTACGATATACGGTTATAAGGTGTGGAAGAACAATATCCTTGTTTCGGAATGTGTACCTTGTATACGTAATAGCGATGGTGCTGCCGGAGTGTATGATGTTATCCGAGAACAGTTTATTACTCCTGTCAACGGTGTGTTTTTGACTCCTGATGGCGTCACTTATACGGTTACTACGAACTATATACCGGTTGCCGGACTTGTAACAGTAAACGGTTTAGATCTTCCGGTTAGTAACTCAACCACAATTTACACCGTTCCTTCCGGTGCGACAATCATTCTCCGTGCTCGTAGCGAGAGCACAAGCCAACTGGATATAACCGTGGATGACGTGGTTGTAGCAAGCGCATCATCGTTTCAGAGTGTCAGCTATGCGTATGCCGTTACTAAAAACTGCACTGTACACGTATCCAATTCGGCAGCCGGCCAACGCTCATGGATAACAACGTAATATGTAAAGGAGCAATACAATGCTAAACACAAACTATGCCAAGCTGGTGGGCGGGTATCCCGAATGTTTACGCCTACCGGTTGAGTTGAAGTCGCCGCTTATAATCAACGGTGTGACGCACCCCGCAGGGGCGCACCTCTCCACCAATGACGATGCGGCAATAAAGGAGCTGGGCTATAAGCCTGTGACCCGTTCCCCCATGCCCTCAAAGGAGGGCTTTTATTATACCGAAATATGGGAGGACAGCGGCGAAGCGATAGTCCAGAGCTGGACGGAGCATGAGGCGCAGGCCACCACGCAGGACTATATAGACGCGCTTGCGGAGCTGGGGGTGAATGTGAATGACGCGCAGTGAACTTATGGCGCTGGTAGCCGTGCGTAAAGCGGAAATCGAGGCGCACGAGACCGACCTTGTAGAGGTGTTGACGGCGGCGCGGGCAGGGCTTACCCCCACCCCCACGCAGGGCGCACCGTGGGACGCTGAGACCCGCTACATAGCCGGAGACACAGTTGAGGGCGGATATGTCGCCCTTAGATACAGCCGCAACAAGCCCCCTACCGAAAACCTCGGCACATATTGGGCGGTGCAGACCGTGACCTATCCCGCGTGGGGCGACATCGAGGACGGCACGGTGATTGAGGTAGACACCATAGTGACCTACAACGGCAAAACGTGGCAATGCACCGAGCAGCACATCAAGTCCACCGTCTACAAGCCCAAGGCGGGCAGTGCGAAATGGACAGAGATTCAAAGTTAAATTTGTACCGATACGGTACTAAAAAATAGAAAGGATAAATCAAAATGAAAAAACTCACTTGTATCCTCGCGGTTATGCTCATGCTGTGCCTCTGCACCGTAGCCTACGCCGCAGACCCCGTAACCCTGGATATAACCGCGCTGGACTACCAGACCGGCAAGGCGGTATCCAAAACCTACGTCAACAACGAGTTGTTTTTGCTCAAGGTTGACCTGGGCATACCCCGGTTTTACGACTTGACCGACATGGAGCTTGTAATCGAGCTGGACGGCGTAAAACTGGACGCAAACGACCTGAGATTGGAGGCTGGCACATATTACCTGAGCGGCATAGTTACCGACCAGCCCGCCGCTCTCCGCGTCACCGTCAAGGACAAGGCCTACGACAACGCCACCACCGCCGAAGAACTTTACAACGCCATGCAGAAAAACAGGACTGTAAGCAAAACCTACTATTTTAACGCCGCGCAGCCCGCCGAACAGCCCATTGCAAAAAATCCCGTGGTGATACCCAAGACCGGCGGCGCCTCCGTCCTCGCGTATGCGGTATCCATCGCCCTGATAGGCTTTGGCCTCGCGGTGGCAGGTAAACGCAGATGAGCAGAGTAACAGGCTTCATAGAATACCTCGAAAGTCATGTCGGGGATATGTACGTCTGGGGGGCGCAGGGGCAGCAGGTTGACAGCATGAGCGACCCCTACGCATGGATAGAACGGCGCGAAACCAGCGACACGAATTACAACCGCGCCGTGAAATTCATGGAGAAGGCCGAAAAACGGCCTCTCTACGCATTCGACTGTTCTGGCCTCATCGTACACTACATTAGCGACATAAGGCACTGGATGAAGGGCGACACCAACGCACAGGGGCTTTACCGTATGTGCGACGAAAACAGGGGCTACGTCGGGAAAACCCCCATATGGCCGGGCGACCTCGTATTCAAGTACAGCGAAAGCAGCAAGAAAATGGTTCACGTTGGCGTATACGTCGGCGATGGCTACACCATAGAGGCGAAAGGCCGTGACGATGGCGTATGTAAGCGCAAGCTGTCCGATGGCAACTGGACGCACTGGGGGCGGCTTGCCCTGCTCCAGCAGGAGGAAGAAAAGGAGGAGGTGAAGGCGCGAAAGATCATAACCCTGACGAGCCCCATGATGCGGGGCGACGATATCAAGGCATTACAGACCGCCCTTAACGCCCTGGGCTATGACGCGGGGGACCCTGACGGCATAGCGGGCAAAAACACCATTGCGGCCATACGGGCGTTTTGCCAGGCACACAGCATGACACCGACAGAGCTACCGAACGTGTTGCAGGCTACCGTATCCGTGGACGGCAAAATCTATGTAGGCACACTAAAAAAATAAGGAGGAGCACCCATGACCAAAGAATGGATATGGGCAATAGTAACGGGACTGAGCGGCATTTTGCTGGGCTGGCTGGCTCACATAAAGACCGCGAGAAAGGACGCGGTTGATGCGGCTACACACGACACCGCCATTGACACCGCGCTTAAATCGGACGTGGACTACATCAAGCGCGGCGTGGACGATATCAAACTCGATATGCGGGCGCAGGCCAGCAAGGTCGAGGGCATAGACCGCCGCGTGACGCGGGTGGAGGAAAGCGCGAAAAGCGCCCACCACCGGCTGGACAGGCTTGAAGCACACAACAACTAAAGGAGGAAAAACATGAAACTCTCGAACAAGGTATACGACATTCTCAAGGCAATCGCCCTGATCTGGCTCCCCGCCATAGGCACTCTCTATTTCGCCCTCGCGGGTATTTGGAGCCTTCCCTACCCTGAGGAGATAGTCGGCACTATCACCGCCGTTGACACGTTCCTCGGCGCGGTGCTGGGCATATCCTCGGCAAACTACAACAAACAGTAGCCCCCGGACGGGATTCCCTTTCAATAGCCCCCGGCAAACGTCGGGGGCAAATCTTGTATAAAGGAGGTGTAGGCTTTTGGAGAAGCGGCCTCTTATTATATGGACAAGACCCTGCTCAATTCCCGCCCCCGGTCAGAGTGGGAAGCACTCATACACGAATGGATACATAACGAAAAAGACCGCTGGCTGATAACCCGCCGCCTTTTAGACGGGGTGCCATACGACGCTCTGACGGGCGAGTACCAGCTTAAATTTGAAATACCCCTTGAATATGACCAGATACGAAGGCGGTGCAAGGCTGCCGAAAAACAACTGAAAACGCACTGTAAATAGCCGATAAATAGCCGATGGGAGCAGTCCTATCGGCTCTTTTTTTATGCCAAAATTCAGGTAGAAGGGAGCGTGAAACAGTGTATCCATACCAACCTTATTTTAACCAACAAACCCAATATCAGCGAACCGAAGTAGTCAAAGTGAACGGCGAGGGCGGCGCAAAGGCGTATCAAATGCCCCCTAATAGCTCCGTTCTTCTGTTGGACGAAACGGCCCCCATAGTGTGGCTTAAAACAACGGATGGGGCGGGGTTCCCCTCTCTCTCGCCTTACAGCATAACCCCGTATAAACCCGCTCCGCCTGTCGATGTGAACGGCCTTGAACAGAGAATAGCCAGATTGGAGGAAATGATAAATGCCAAACCCGATACTACAAATGCTAAGCGGAGGAAGTCCGAGGAAACTCAACCCACAAATGATAGCGCAGGCTAAACAGATGATGTCCGTTCCCGGGCAAATGCAAAAGATAAAGCAGATGATAGGCAACGGCGACCCTAAACAGATGTTTTATGCGGCCTGCAAGCAATACGGGATAGACCCCGAGGATATTCTTTCTGAATTAAGGTAGACCATTACCCGAAGCGCGCACGGGATTGGAATATAAATCGAAAGGAACTTTAGAACTATGGATAATATGCCCTCTCTCGCGGATATAGCCGCGGTAACTGATGGCAAGACTGACGGCTTCAACGGAGGCTTCTGGATATTCGCCCTTATCATACTTTTTGCTATGATGGGCGGCGGCTTTGGCGGCTGGAACCGCCAGGGCGAATTTGGACAGTATGCCACCGCTGCGTCTCAGCAGGAAATTCTCTTCGGTCAGCAATTCGGCCAGATCAATGACCGCTTGACTAACATCGGCAACGGTATATGTGATTCCACCTTCGCGCTGAACAACGCTATCACCACCGAAGGACGAAACCTGTCCAGCCAGCTCGCAAACTGCTGCTGTGAACAGAGGCTCGGTATAGCCAACCTCTCAGCGCAGATGAACCAGAACACCTGCGACATAACCACTGCTATCCACGCCGAGGCCGAGGCCACCCGCTCCCTGATACAGGCGAACGAAATGCAGGCTCTCAGGGACAAAGTGTCCAGCCTTGAGATGGATAACCGTATGTACGGAGTAGTCCGCTATCCCAACGGTTACACCTACAACGCGGGGAACTCTCCCTTCTGCGGCAATAATTGCGGCTGCTACTGCTAATTCCGGCTATGCCGTGATATATCGGGGCGGCGTATGCTGCCCCTTGATTTTTGAAAGGAGCATAATAAAAATGGCTTGTAAAAATGTATGCAAACTCTGCCCCAACCTTATAATCTCCCAGGCCGTTACTTTCACGGCGGGAACCGGGCTGATAATCAACCTCCCGGCAGGCAACTATAACGATAATCAGAAATACTGCATCGTGGTAGCTCAGTCTATCCCGGCGGCTACCACTATAACCGCGCCCGTGTTTGTCACCATAGGCGCCGGCACGGAACAGTACCCGCTGATAGATAGCTGCTGCGCCCAGGTCACAGCCTGCGCTATACGCACCCGCACCAGGTATGCTACCATCGTCAAAACCAACGCCACTGGTGGCAGCTTTAAACTGCTCAATAAAACTTGCACACCCGCTAACGGCCTTGCAAGCATTGACGGAGGCGCAGAGTAATGAGCTTTAAGGAGATCATACGCCTGATATCCGAAAGGCACACCGATATGACGGAAGTGACTGATGCACTCTCTGATATGATGCACACGGTAAAGGATCGCCTGCCGGAGGTGTACAAGGAAACAATGTATTGCCTCGAAGAGATAGCATATCGGATAACTCCCGAAGAGGCGCGGCAGATAGTCAAGGGTATGCGCCCATACGGTCAGAAATGGGACTATGATACCATCAAGGCGTTTCTGGCGACGAAGGGCATAACGGCGGTATGCAAATACTACATGTGCATGAATATGTACTACAACGACAGCCATGATACTGCCGAAATGGTAGGCAGGGGGGAAGACCCGGAGTTTTATTTCAGCCTTGCAAAAGATTTCATTAACGATATAGACGGTAAGGATTTCAAGGTTGAAAAATATTTTACTGCGTAACTGGCAACCTTCCGGCAACTTTCTGGCAACCTTTTATTTCAAACCCTAAAACGAGCGTAAACGAAAAATATAGATAGACAGCCGCTTTTTACGGACGAGAAACTGCAAGGAACTGAATAAAAAACGGGTAGCCGCCGGATACCAAACATCAAAAACGCCTGTGTTGCACGGGCGTTTTTCTTAGGTATTTAGGGCTTTTTTGATTGCTTGTGCTCATTTTGTGCTTTCGCTCTGGCAACTTTCCGGCAACCTTTTTTTGAAAGCGTCCATAACTGCGCCCGCACTCGCGTCCTCTTTTTCCTTTGAAAGGTGTGAATAAATTTCAAGCGTTACCTTTACGTTGGCGTGGCCGAGGAATTTCTGCGCGGAAAGCACGTCAACGCCGGCATTATACAGTATTGATGCATAATTATGCCGGAAGTAGTGCGGCGTGAGAACGGAGGAGCCGTCCTCTCTCGTTTCAATGTCCGGCTCCAACTCTGCCATGCGCTCCATCAGCGAACGCCATAGCCTATTCGAAGAGGAATTGCGGTAGTATGTGCCATCGGGGGCAGGGAACACAAACGCTTGCGGGAATCCCCGCACGAGCATTTCCGCCAGCTCGTCCGGCAGGGGTATATCCCGTATGCTCTCCTTCGTCTTGGGCGGGGTTATCATGCCCTTCCTTAAATTGACCTGCTGCCGGACGTGTACGACCTTCTTCCTGAAATCTACACATTCCCATTGCAGGCCGAGGGCTTCACCGAGCCTCATTCCGGTATAGTATAGCAATGCCACCAGCAGGCCGTTTTCCTCTTGCATCAGCTTCTTTGCCGCCGCTTCCTCTGCTTCCGTCAGCGCCCGGCGGCTTGACTTTTCTTTCGTGGGCTTGACCAGCCCCACGGTAACGTCCCGCTGGATTATCCCCTCGGAGTATGCCCGCTTAAAGACGGATTCTAACACATGATGTACATTTTCGATTATGGTTACGCACGTATCGCCCTTGGAGTTAAGCAGCTCCTGCAAATCCATAGTGGATATTGCGGTGAGCCGCTTGTCCCCCAGAACAGGCAGTATGTGCTTGTTGAGCGCCGTCTTATATCCGCTCTGCGCCGATTCCTTTATGCTCGGCTTTTTGTAGACGTTATACCACTGTATGGCGTATGGGCCGAAAAGCGCGTCCTTCTGTGCGGTGCGCCCGGTGATGAACTCCTGCCTGACCGCCTCCTTCGCGGTCTCCAGCTCCTTCTTTGTGCGCCCGGAAACGTACTTTACTATGCTCTTGCCGTCAGCCCGCCCAACTGTGACTTTTGCCCGGTATCTGCCGTCACTTTGCTTTGCCATTGCCAAAACCTCCCTTTTGTGTTAAAATCGGAGGCGGAGAAGCATCCGCCTTATCCCCTGTTGCCGCCCTCTAATTCGGCACGGGGGATTCTTTATTTTATTATCCACCCTCTATCGAGGTGCATTATGTCATATACCAATAAGCCCATTGCCACTACCATTGCTATAAGGATAGATACCACTATTATTGCTTTTATGCGTTCCAGCTTCTTTATCTTCTGCTCCAAATCCTCTATCTTCCGCTCCCTGTACTCTAAACCTCTTTCGTATAGCTGCGTCGATCCTTCCGGCTCACACACCTTATCCTCGTCCAGATCGTTCAGGCTCCCGCCCATGGCCTTCACCAGTTTGCAGACCGTATCAAACCCCGGATTTTCAGTTAAGCCCTGAAGCACACGGTTTACCGTTGCAACGGGTACGCCGCTTTTGTCTGCTATCTGCTGCGCCGTCATATCGCCTTTCATGGCGCGTAAACGCTCATATAACATCAATGGGTATCACCTTCTTCATTTATTTATGGCGAAAAAACAAGAATGTTAGCGAATGCTATTTTATGAGTATTGATTAGAGCGGCATAAATGCTATGCTTTATTCAGGACGGTTCCCCGATGCTTCTCCACCGTCTTAGGCGGGGGTGAGAAATCGCCCCTGCCGATTAAAATTTGCGGCACGATTTGTGCAACATCGGCGAGCACAGTCCCGTTTATGGTACTCTCATAAAAATTCCCCCTTTCTTTTTGAATCTAACGTGTTATTATCAAAACAGAACAAATGTTTGGAGGTAGAATAGATGACAACGCGGGAACAAATTCTTGCAATCGTTGAACAGTTAAAGCACGATCCGGAAGCTACCGACCTTCTTTTTTCTTATGCTGCTGCATTAGAAATTCAGCATAAGATAAAAGCTGAAGCTGCTCGTTCTCGTCCAAATTGTTCATAATCGCCTCAATCCTCACACTTTGGTTCATTCGGCGTCGTTCGTTTGTCCAGCCCATCAAATAGGCGGGACTGGTGTTGAGCGCATTGGCAAGCTCGACAATTCGAGACAAAGGAAGATTAGATACAATGCCCTGTTCGTACTTCCCTATGGTCTGCTTTGTCGTGTTGAGCATCTTCGCCAAATCACCCTGGGTAAGCCCGGCGGCCCTTCTCAACTCCCGTATTTTATCGCCAAGGGTCATTTATCATCACCTCGGTTATATATTACCACGTCACTTTAGAATATGCAATTTCTTTTTTAAAAACACTTGACAAGTGACCAAACCCATGTTACACTTTAGTCACTTAATAAGTGACGCAAGGGGGCGGTCAGAATTAACAGAAATTTGTATCGAGCAGCGTTGGCACGTTGCGGAAAAACACAAAGAGAACTGGCACATGAGCTTGATATGTGCGAATCCACCTTAGTTGCCAAAGTAAAAAAGAACACGTTGACCGTAAGGGATGCCGAGAAGATGATAAGTATTCTGGGAATTGATAATCCTACGGAAGTTTTTTTTACAAATTTAGACACTTCACAAGTGACCGCGAACGATTAACAAACAAAGACACACTATTTAGAGCTGATGAACGAACAGCGTAAGGGGGAAACGATGAATCAAATCTACTGGTGTATAAGACAAGTGAGGGAAGCAAAGGACATAGAAGAAGCCGCCGAGTTACTTAGCGGCGGCTGGGTAATAATCGCAAGATTAAAGCACAAGGACAGACCTGATTCTTTCGTTTGCGCGACAGATAAGGAACGGGAAGGTTAATACTGCGGGTCTGTTTTCTCAGCCCAGCCGAGAACGAATCGCGGAACAGTATCGCCTTGGAAATACCGAGAGCCGACAAAAAGCAGTTTCCAGCCGAACGAAAGAAGCTTATCAGCGTATTCGGTGTCGCCGATTTCAATGACACGTGTTACGCCTAAATACTCAGAAAAAGGTAGGTTCTCCATAGTTCCCTCCTTAATGTAGCAATAAGGTAGTATAGCACAAAAGCGTAGTTTAGAGCAATGATTCAGGGAGATAAAGCCATGAACGATTTTAACAAACTTCTGCGGGATATGATAACCGCCGCCGTGGACGAGCGTATAAACAGCGTTGAGGCGCTGGAGGAGCGCATGGTGAAGATGCACGGCGAGTATGTCACCACCAAGCGGGCAGCCGAGATCATCAACGTAGACCCCGGAACCATACGCGCCATGTGCAGGGATGGGCGCCTCATGGCGACCGCCGCCGACGGCCACGCCCCCCTCATACTGGTGCGGAGCATGGCGGCAATGGTAAAGGACGAGAAAAGCCTTGAACTGCAAGCCAAGCGGAAGCACAAATACGATAACTGCGTCGGGTACTATGTGAGGTGAAGCCGTGGTAAGCAGAGAAAAATTTGTCGCCGATATAACGGCGCGGCAGGAGAAAAGGAAGCAGGAAGAACGTCGGAAGCAGGAAAGAACGCGGTTTGACGTGAACGGGTATTTTCACGAAAGCGTGACGCGGACAATCAGGAAAAAACTCAACGGGAAGTAAGGAGGTAAGTATGTGGGGAGCATTTTTTAGCTGGGGAGTGCCGATGTTTTTCATCGGGTGCATGGCGGGATACGCCTTTGCACCCCGCAAAAGGAGATAGGTATGGAAGCGTGCACAACCGGACAAACCCTGTGCTGGCGTTGCCGGAGGGCGACCAACGCGCCGGGCATGGGCTGTAGCTGGTCTCGCCGCACCGACCCCGAACCCGTTGAGGGCTGGGAGGCAACGGAGACAACGCTGAAGAGCAGCGACTATTACCACGGCAAAAACTACACGACAATTATACAGTCCTACATCATCCGCGCCTGCCCGCTGTTTTTACCGGACGGGAAAAGTGAGCCGCCGCGTATACAAAAGAAGTGGATCGTCGAAGTGGACGGCGAGTGGCTGACAACGCATGAGACAAGGGAGCGGCTGGGCATCGACAGGCACGAAATATACAAACTGATCGAGCGCGGCAAGCTCAACGCCAGACAAGTGGAGTGAATGAGCTAAAAACATATCAAAAGAACTGATTATCCCAAGGAGGAAAGCGAAATGACAAAAGATGAAATAATCGTCATGCTTGCGGAACAGCTTGCCGAAGTGCGGCATGACCGCGACCTGTGGAAAGCTCTTTATCGGAACGAGATAGACAAGAGGCTGGAAAAGGAAGGTGAGTAATGGAGCAGTACCTTTTAGCTAAAGCCTATAAACCGTTCGAGGACACCTACTATGACCGATATGACCCTAATCTTTTAAAACAGGAGGCGAGATAATGTCACTTTACGACATAGCGAAGAATCTCAATGACTTCATGGACGCGGTTGACCGTGGAGAGATACCCGAAGAAGCCGTGTATGACACTCTCGAAAGCCTTGATATGCAGCTCGACGACAAAATTGACAACGTGGCCTGCATGATAAAGAACCTTGCCGCAGAGGCAAAAAGCATCAAGGAGGAAGCCGACAGCCTCACCGCCAGAGCCAAGGCTAAGGCCAATAAGGCCGAGTGGCTTAAAGGCTATCTTGCAACGCAGATGCAGCTATCCAATAAGGAAAAGTTTGAAAGCAAGCGGAACAAACTGACATTCAGAAAGTCAGAAAACGTCGAGGTAAACGAGGAAGCCTTTATAAAGTGGGCGGCGCAGGGGCATGACGAGCTTCTGACCTATAAGCCCCCCGTGCCTAACAAAACGGCGATAAAGGAGCTTCTGAAATCCGGCGGGACGGCAGAGGGCGCGGAAATCGTTGTAAAGCAGAATTTGCAGATAAAGTGAGGGGAGCATGTTTAACGAAAAGACTGTAGAACATACAAAAGATGGAGATAAGCCGGTATGGCAATCCCCCAAGTATATTGCCGCAAAGGAAAAGGCCATAGAAGCTATCAATAGCGGCAAATATGGCCTTGCGGAGGCTGATTTCTGGATACTGATGAATCTCACCGCGAAGAAGGACAAGATGGCGTACAGCGGCCTAATAATCAGCCACAACGGGTGTTTAAAGATCAATGACTGTCTTGAAAGCAAGTTCACTCCTTCTTGTGTGTTTTTTGACAAGGACGGATATAAAAACTCACTGGTATACAGTTATTGCAATGATGAACAGGGTATTTACGAAGTGGGCGAGGTAAGCGACAAAAACTGTAGCAACGCTTATCCATACGCCATGGCTTATAAGAGGTTGTTTGACCGCGTTGTGTTGAAGCTCTCAAAGTTCGCTTACTCTGGGATAATGTCCGATAGCGAGAGCGAAGAGTTTGTTCAGCCGGAAACGGAAACCAATGCAACGTCTCCATCCCGCTCGAAATTTAAACCCAACGTTTACGACACGTTTTCCGCCGATCCTGACGTAAAGGCCATGCAGGAGGAAGTTATAGCCCTGTGCAAGGGGAGCGTGGATTTAGCCAATAAAGCGGCGAAAAAGAACTACGGTGTGGACGTGTGGAATATGACGCGGGAGCAGTTAAGCACCACGCTCGACAAGCTGAACGCAAAGGGGGCTTAAATGGAGCTGTGGGACGAAATAATGACAGAGCAAGCCCTACTTGACAGGGCGGTGCAGGAGCTTAAGCCGCGAGGACGGAAAAAGGCCGAAACGGAGCGCGAGTACAGAATGGCACTATCTAAAAGGCTTACCGTCCTCCGCGCCGAGGGGCAGCCAGTAACGCACCTTTTGGACATTGCCAAGGGCGAAGAAGATATAGCCAAGCTGAGAATGGAACGGGATATAGCTGAGAGCCTATATGATTCGGCGGTGGAAGCGATAAACGCACAGAAGCTAAAGATAAGGATACTCGAAGGGCAGCTATCCAGAGAATGGGGGAACACAAAATGAAAAGCAAGCGAACCAGGGCGTGTGAGATACCCCAGAGGGTTAAAGCGCGGGTATGGGAGAGAGACCATCAGTTATGCGTCCTCTGCGGGCGCACAGGAAGCCCTGTGGCGCATTTTATCCCGCGAAGTCATAACGGTAAAGGGATAGAACAAAACATCGTTACGCTGTGTCCTGAGTGCCATAGGGACTATGATAATTCGGAGAGGAGGCCGGAGCTTAGAAAAAAGCTGAGAGCGTACCTCATGGCAAAGTATCCCGATTGGAACGAAGAAAAACTAACGTATAGGAAGTGGAAAAATGAATAAAGCAATTTTGACCGGAAACCTGACGAAAGACCCAGAACTAAGGACGACCACAAGCGGAACATGCGTATGCACCTTTACGGTAGCGGTACAGCGCAGATACAAGGGCACTGACGGTAAACCCCCTGTTGACTATCTCAATATAGTAGTGTGGCGGCAGTTGGGCGAGCTGTGCGGGAAGTACCTCTCAAAGGGCCGCAAAGTCCTTATAGAAGGTGAGATACAGAACAGGAGCTATGAGGATAAGGATGGGAACAAGCGGTACATAACCGAAATCACAGCGGAAAACGTTGAATTTCTCACGCCGAGAGAGAAAACGGACACTCCGGCAGGGTTTACCGAAATAGACGATGAGCCTTTACCCTTTTAGTCATGGAGTACGTAACAGAAAGCCGCCTTGCCACGATAGGCGAGGGCGAGGGCTGGTCGATAGAACTCTACCTTATGGCATACCCGGACACCTACAAGCCCTTTTATGTGTTAGGGCTATGGGACAAGCGGGAGAATCGGATTAAAAAATCAATTTCTTTCGCGCCGGATGACATGAGAAGGTTAAGGGACGTGCTGAACGAATACATACGAGGTTAATGATGCAATACATCAGTCAGATAAACGCCTATTGGAATTGGGTAAAACTAAACGCCCTACCTTCCAGAGCCGGATATTTGTACTTTGCAATTTTAGATTGTGCAAATACGGCAGGCTGGAAGCGGGAGTTTAACGCGCCTAATTCAACGCTTCAAGCGATGGCGGGACTTGATAAGAACGGTTTAACGAGGTATCGCAATATACTGATACAGCAGGGCTTGATTAAATACAAAGCAGGAGACAGGGGGGCTACCGGGAAGTATGAAATCGTCCAGCTATATGACAATGGTATTGATTTAGGTATCAAAAAAAGGAATCAAATTGATACTCAAGTTGATACCCAAACCGAACCTAAGTTGATACCCAAACCGAACCCAAATAGGGTACATACAATAGATAAAGATAAAGATAAAGATAAAGATAATATATCCCCCTCTATAATCCCCCCCAAGGGGATACCACCCACACTTGAAGCCGTGAGGGAATACTGCAAGGAACGCAGGAACAGCGTTGATCCGGAGAAGTTTTATGACTTCTACGCCTCTAAAGGTTGGATGGTGGGGAAAAACAAGATGAAGGACTGGAAAGCTGCTGTCAGGACATGGGAACGCAGCAGAAACGAGATACCCCGCGTCTCGACATGGGATAATCCGGTCTACGAGAAACTGTGCTTGCCGAAAAAGCTGTTTTAGGTTCTGCGCTTCTCGGTCGTGAGGCTTTAGAGAGAATATGCGGGGAATTAAGACCTGACGATTTTGAGAGGCCGGAACACCAAGAGATATTTTCCGCTATCTTTGCCCTTTTCAACGCAAACGAGCCGGTGGACCCCGTAACGGTAGCTGACAAACTGGGCGGCAGGTCCGGAGGGATACAGTACATCACCGAGTTAGTCACCGGCACTGTATCAGCAGCAAATGTCGATTATCACATCAAGGTGGTGCTGGAGGAATCCAGGAAGCGACACGCCATTTCGGGACTGCGGGAAGTGGTCAAGGACATGAAATCGGGAAAGGACGAGGGATACCTTGACCGTATGCAGGGCGTTATAGACGCTGTACGGGCGCGTGGAGGGCGTAAAGTAAGCAGGGTAGGGAAAGACTTTGACACGGCCCTATATGGGCTTATAAACGGCGCTGAGGGGCTTACAACGGGGTTTCAGGTTCTCGATCAGACGTTAGGCGGGTTGAAAAGAGGGCATTTAACCATCATCGGAGCCAGACCGTCAGTAGGCAAGACCTCACTTGCCATGAATATAGCCGTGAATATGGCGTTGTTCGACAGGACGGTAGCGGTGTTTTCGCTGGAAATGCCGAGGGAGGACGTACTTCAAAGGGCAATCATCAGCTATGCGAAGTGCAGCCGTGATGAAATGTTCAGCGGCGGTCAGGAAGCGGTTGACAGGATACAGAACGCCGTAAGCAAACTGAGCGCGACAAGGTTGTATCTGTCGGATAACGCCTATACCGTGGAGGCAATAAGGTCACAATGCTACGCGATAAAGCAACAGGAACGGGAATTAGACCTGATTGCGATTGACTATTTAGGGCTAATACAATCCAGCCTGAGGAACCGCACACGGGAAAATGAGGTATCCGACATAAGCCGAAAAATAAAGCTTTTGGCGAAGGAACTGAATGCCCCTGTCGTTCTTCTGTGCCAGCTCAACAGGGCGATAGAAGGCCGGAACGATGGAAGGCCGAGACTATCGGACTTGCGGGAATCGGGAGCCATAGAGCAGGACGCGGACGAGGTATTACTCCTTCACCGACCCGACCCGCAAAGCGAGAACGCGAGCATCATCGTGGCGAAGAACCGAAACGGGCGAACCGGGGAACTAAGCGTGAAATGGTACGGAAAGTATTTTCTGTACGAGGATGAAATTGTGGAATGGGAGGAACTATGACAGAAGAACTCGCAAAGTGGATAATACAAACCATATTCCAGAGCGTGATAGACAACATGAAGGACGGAAAAGCCGTTGTAAGTGTTAATGGCGTTACCGTGTTGACCTTCACCGACAACGGTAACGGCTGGGATATAGACTGGGATGAGTAAGGCGCAGAGAGAAAAAGGCAAAGCCGGAGAACGGGAGCTTGCCGCCCTGTTCCGCGAATATGGGTTCAATGCCCGGCGCACTTCCCAATACTGCGGACAAACGGGGGACGCATCGGACGTGATAGGTTTACCGGGGATTCACGTTGAGTGCAAACGCTGCGAGACGACAAAAATCCATGAATGGATGGCGCAGGCGAAGCGCGACGCAAAGCCGGAGCTTATACCGGCGGTGTTTCACCGAAGGAGCCGCGAAAAATGGTTAGTAACTATGCAAGCGGAGGATTTTTTGAGGTTGTATGAAGCAAACGCTATGTTGGACGTGCCGGAGAGCGACAAATAAACCCGGTTTAGGGTGCAGTTGGAGCCGCCAAGATGGGATGCCCGTTAAAGGCTGGAACGCAAGACCGACAACGATAAACTGTCGCGATAACAGCGGCTGGGATGGTGGAAGCTACCACGTCAGAGAATGCCCGTTGATGGAAAAGAGAATTATCGAAAGACCTTTACCACTCTCAAAGCGGCGAAGAAATACTACACCCGAATGACGATGCAGGGCGCACTTTTAAGGGCAAGGGTTGACGGTAAGCAATTACTTATTCACGAAGCGGACGAATTATTCAGGAGCAACGATGAAGTACAGCGAAATAGTAGACCATTACGGCGCAAAGCATCAAGCCATTAAAGCCGTTGAAGAACTGAACGAGCTTGCCGTTGAACTTAGTAAGTGGGTGAACGGCCAAGGCAGCAGAAAGAAAATCCTCGAAGAGTGCGCGGATGTGGAAATTATGCTGTGGCAGATGCAGACAATATTCGGGGATTGGGACGACTGGAAAGCCTATAAATTAGGCAGAGTAGAGGGGCGGATATGGAAAGAACAAGGATAAACACAGAAGGAAAAGAATTATTTGCTTCTCTGTACGCCGTTGAAAATATCTTAAATGTGTACGAAGAAAAGTATCATCGGCTGGTAGACCGTATCCCCAACGGCTGGCGAAATTTCCGTTTGGCGCAGAGCAATATTGAGAAAATCAATACTGCGCTGATAGACACGATACCTATCGAGCAGCTTATTACCCTAAAAAAACAACTGGAGCTGACCGACATACAGATAGGCATTAAAAGCCCCGCCGGACGGAGTAAAAATTATTGGGTGATGAGCTATGACGATTTAGCCGACCTTGCCGATGCCGCCACAAAAAACGAGTGCTTCTGCTGTGACGGGGCGAAAAACAACTGCCGGTTAAGGCAAATCTTAAAGGAGCTGCCTATTCAGGGCGTAAGCAAGCTGATAGTGAACTGTTGGAGGGAAGAATGAGAGTAGAACTTCTGGAATATCCGGGCGAGCGTGACTGGATAGAGGTATACCGCAGGGCGTTAGTAACGGTGGGAAAAGACATGGTAAAAACCCCTTCGGACGAGTGGAAAAGGAAAATTCTTGCGGCGCGGCATTCGCCGATACGGTATTTAAGATTCTCTTTTTTGATAGAGCTGCCGTATTGGGTAAGCGTCCACCTCTGCCGCCATACTCACGCTCAACCGTATGTTAAGACGCAGAGGAATGACCGACAGCATGAATACGACAGGAACGCCGCACGGCAGGATGAACCCGTGTTGATGATATGGGATATGAACGCCGAAGAGCTTTTGACGATAGCCAATAAAAGACTATGCTTCCTTGCGGCGGAAGAGACAAGAAAAGTGGTTGAGAATATGCGGCTGCTGGTGAACGAAAAATGCCCTGAATTTAAAGATTACCTTGTGCCGATGTGCGAGTACGCAGGGTGTCACGAAATGAAGCCGTGCGGCTTGCGACTTGGCAGAACTGATGTTGAAAGGCGGTAACGAGGAATGACACGTGAAGAAGCAGCAAACATACTTGACCCTGAAATGGATATTCAATACTTATTTGATTTTATTCGCGAGCACTATGGCAAACGTGGTGTGGATAGTGCACTTTTGTGTGAGTGTGTAGACGCTGAAGCTTGCCGCATGGGAGCGGCCGCCCTCCGCAGGATTGATGCGCTTGCACTTGATGGCAAACACAATGAGGGCTGCGCTTGGTGCAAGGCCGAATACACGATCATTGATGACGAATTTGCACAGCCAATACGCCAGAAGATGATTAAATTCTGCTGGCATTGCGGTAGGAAGTTGGAGGGCAACAATGAGAGCACTGTATAAACGCACGAAAGGTAAGGCGTCAAATGTGCAGGACAGACTATACCACAAGAACGTATTTTGCATATCAAACCGCTGGATACGCTGGGCAAAGCGATATCTAAGTAAAGCTAACAGGAGGGCCAATGAACAGACTAACTAAAAGAACGACTTGCGGGACGGCGAATCTTGCATACCCTGAATCATGTTATTTTAAATCCGGGGCAAAAGACCAGGTTGCCGTATCTGCCTATAGGCAACAAGCCATTGAACGCCTTGCCGAATATGAGGATACAGGGTTGGAGCCGGAGAAAATTGTGTTTCTGAAAAATGTTGTGGATGATGCGTTCTCTGATAAACCGGAGTTTACTGAGCATATTCGTGAATTACTCCGGGCAGAGAAAGACGGACGGTTGGTGGTATTACCGTGCAAAGCGGGAGACGAACTATGGAGCTTCAGCACCTACCCCGCTGCGCGGGTTTACGGCTTTACCGTGACGGATATAAGCACGCTTAACGGGCGCACGGTGCTGAACACCTTGGGCTGCGGAACGCTATGGGAGCGCGACATCGGCAAGACCGTATTTCTCACCCGCGAGGAAGCGGAAAAAGCATTGGAGGCAAGGAAAAATGGCTAAATACATAGAACAAGAAGCGGCT
>ERZ791736.81-NODE-81-length-49673-cov-12.390745_pt1 | contig 49673 bp, 41 predicted proteins | sample MGYA00509940_ERZ791736 | MGnify/ENA primary metagenome ERZ791736 (study PRJEB30046, sample SAMN00792014) | human gut metagenome | study: EMG produced TPA metagenomics assembly of the A metagenome-wide association study of gut microbiota in type 2... | reverse complement strand
GAGATAGTAATTATCGACAGTCAAATGAATTACCGAGGAAAACTTGACACTTACACCAAATGTTAATAAGGTTGACTTTAAAGCATAAAGTTTATATAATAAAAGAATAAATATGAAAATATATAATACGATTAATGACTCCTACATTTAATATGATTTAATTTATATAACTGTTTATGCATGATAAATGGTTAATAAAAAAATATAGTATAAATTAATGGGAAAATCATTTTTCTCAAGGAGGGATTGTTTATGAACAGGATTTATAAGGTCATTTGGAGTAAAGTAAGACACTGCTATGTCGTCGTTTCGGAATTAGCAAAACGCAATGGCAAAACGAAATCCGTTCATACCAGCCTCGCCGCCTGTCCGAAGCAGAGCGGACTACTGACGAAGCTGCAACAGGACGGTGCCAGCCTAGGAGCAATCCTAGCCGTGGCGGCTATGCTTACTGTCTCTTGGGGGGGGACGGTATTTGCGGCAAATACAACGACGGAAATTAATGGCGTAACGAACGGAAATGTCCAGGGGACCAGCCATACTGATGGTGTACAACTTGATTTTAACGATCCGATCCGTGAAGATGGTGATACTCCTGGTCACGTTTCTGATAATAAATACGTTTATGGGGTATCGTTGGGCAACAATACGGATATACATACAATAAATATGTGGAATCAACCTATTTATGGTGGCTATTCAGGCATCGCCATTGGTGACTATTCGAAAGCTAATGGCTACTTTGCAACGGCCATGGGACCGAACGCACAGGCACTTCAGGACTATAGCATTGCCATCGGCGCCAATGCAAAAGTCGATACACATACGACTTTGAAGGATGCTTCTAGTGCGGATGATCGTCCGAGTGGTTCTATCGCTATTGGGCTTGGTGCTTACGCTACGGACTCAGAAAATACAGTCATCGGTATGGGCGCTGGTTACGGTACTACGAAACAAAATCAAGGGACGGTTTTGATTGGCCGCAGTGCCGGACGTGATGCCGATTTAGCCTTTATGACTGATCAAAACCATAATGGCTGGGGCTCTGTAATTATAGGTCAAGACGCAGGGCGAGAAATGAAAGGGGCTTCCAATATTGCCATGGGCTCCACAGCCGGTTACAGACAAAAAGGTTTCCAAAATATCCTGATTGGTGACGATGCGAAAACCGTATCCTGGGCTGCTTCCAGTAAAGAAACTACGATAAATGGTGTCGAAGACCATGTATTCGGTAACCGGAATATTATCCTGGGCAATCAATATTTTGATCAGGAAGCCTCCGATCAGTATGATAATTACAAGATTAACGCTAATGGCTCTACCTATAACTCAATTAATGATACGATTGCCATTGGGACGTTAGCCCGGGCCATCAAGAATCAGGGTATTGCCATCGGCTCTTCTAAGAACAACGGCGTCAATGGTGCCTTGTCCGAAGGCGTTCGTGCAATTGCCATTGGCATGAGTTCGGATCCGAAAAATATCGGTTCCCATGCAGCTGCCGATGACTCTATTGCTTTTGGTACCAATACAGAAACGCTGGCAGCTGATTCCATTGCCTTTGGCGCAAATGCAAAAACGGAAGCAAGTGCTAAAAGTGGTATTGCTATCGGCGATGGGGCAACGGCAAAAGGCATTGAATCTGTAGCTATCGGCAAAAGTGCAGTGGCAGAAGGCATAGGTGCGGTTGTCATTGGTGATGGCAATAGAGCGACTGGTATATCTGCAACATCCTTTGGCGGTACCCTGAAGGCGGATAATACGACCAATACGGTTATAAGCGTTAGGTCGAATACGGCCAGTGGTGATTCTTCTCTCGCTTTTGGCGAAGGAGATAATCAGGCTAAAGGTAGAGGTTCTGTCGCCTTTGGCGTAGGTACGGTGGCAGGTGGTGATTCATATAAAGATCCTACTACTGGAAAGGTGGTAGAAGTTGGTCAGGATTCCGTAGCTTTTGGTAATAGCACAAAAGCTACAGGTGATCGTTCCCTGGCATTTGGCTTACAGACTGAAGCATCTCAGGATAATGCCGTCGCTTTTGGCAATGCAACGAAAGCTATGTCCGGTGGTGCTACAGCTTTTGGTAACCGTACCCGTGCAGTCTCTGAATATGCAACAGCCATGGGCAATCGTGCCATTGCTGGCGGCAAATACGCTGTTGCCTTTGGTACGGACTCTATTGCCGGGGTAGAAGTTGACGAAAATGGTGCGATGACGCTGAATGATACAGCTGGTACAAAGATTGATTATAACGGCAATGTAGCTTATACAGATGCTAATGGTAAGACCTATGGTGTTAAAAATTATTCCCTCGGTGCAGGTAGTGAAACTCACGACTATGTCGTCGTTAAAGGTACTGACGCTACTGGTGCTGAGAAAACCTATATCCAAGACTACCGCGGTGGTTTACATGAAGTTTCTATCGACGCCAATACGGGTGAGGTAACGGTTTTAACTACTTCTACTCGTGGTGCAAAGCTTACAACGGCAACCCAGAATTCTTCCGCTGGTTACGTCTTAAAAGGCTATGAAAATGCAACGGCCTTCGGCAAAGAAACCAAAGCAGCAAATGCTCAGGCTACGGCTTTTGGCACAGAAACGGTTGCCTCTGGTGAAAACGCAACGGCTATGGGCAATAAGTCTGTCGCTTCCGGTGCTAACTCTGTCGCCTTCGGCGATAGCTCTACGGCTGCTGCGGCCAACTCACTGGCAGCCCTCGGTGGTACGGTAGAAACGGATGCAAAGAATGCAGCCGCTATCGGCAGCGGTGCCAAGGCCAGCCTGAGCGACTCCATTGCCCTCGGCAGCGGTGCCGTCGCAAATACGCCAGCTGGGAAGGAAGGCTATGATCCGGTAAAAGACGACCATGCTGCCGATACTAGCGGCGTATGGAAATCTACGAGAAATGCCGTTTCCGTTGGTGATGCAAATTCGAAAATTACCCGCCAGATTACGGGCGTGGCAGCGGGCGCCGCTGATACAGATGCTGTCAACGTAGCCCAGTTGAAGGCATTGGAATCAAAGATTAAACCCGGTACTGGCGGCGGTGATTTCACGCTAACGACAAGTGCATCTGATGGTACAGTTAGCGGCACGACGAAGGAACAGATCAGTTCAGGTGATACGGTAACGATTGATGCCGGGAAGAACATCGCGGTTACGCAGGACAATAGTAAGATTTCCATTGCCACGAAGGATGATTTGAACGTCAATACCCTCACAGCCGGCAAGGACGGCAAGGATGGTAAGGACGGCCAGGACGGTAAGGAAGGCGCAATCGGCATCAACGGCAAGGATGGCAAACCGGGTGAAGATGGCCAGAACTACACGACGACCATCATCAAGACGGAAAAAGGCCAGCCTGGCAAGGATGGCAAGGATGGAGCACCTGGTGTGAATGGCACGGACATCACCCGTATCGTGTACACCAACCCGTCCGATGGCACAGACGGTCAGGACGGCAAGGATGGCAAGCACATCGTGGCCACGCTCGACGATGGCATGAAGTATGCCGGTGATAACTATGTTGCTGCTGATAAAGATGGCAAGACGCCTGAAAAGAACGTTATTACCAAGAATCTGAATGAACGCCTGGATGTCATCGGCGGTGCAACCGGTGAATTCACAAAGACGGACAACATCGGTGTCAATGCGACGGCTGATGGCAAGCTGAAGGTACAGCTGGTCAAGAATGTCGACCTTGGAGAAGGCGGGTCCGTAACGACGACCAAGACGACCAAGGACGACAAGACTGGGGATACGACTGTCGTCACGACGGTACAGGATGGCAATGGCATTACCATCACGACTGGTACACAGAAAGATGGAGATACGAATCCGACCGTTGATAACAGCAAGACCGTATCTCTTACAGATGGCGGCCTGAGCAATGGTGGAAACCAGATCACGAATGTGGCTTCTGGTAACACTGGTAAGACGTATGACACGACTGTCAAAGGCCAGGAAAACTACAACAATGCCGCGAACATCGGTGATATCCAGAACATCTTCACGACGAACAGCACGCAACTGCCAGTTGTCTACACGAAAGCGGACGGAACGAAGGTCTACAAGGTAGGCGATAAGTTCTATACGACGCTCAATGAAGATGGCACAGGCAGTGGCGAAGTAGCGGCTACAGATGTGATTGCTTCCATGAATAATGGCAACAACTCCACGACCGATGCCGTGAAACTGGCGAATGTGGGAAGCTCGATCAGCGATGCAACTGGTACGACATGGGGCGACAAGCTTGATGCCGCGAATAAGGCAACACCGAATAATGCAGTCAACGTCAGTGACCTGAAGAACACTTCGGATGATTTAATCAATAAGGGCCTGCAGTTTGGAGCCAACTCGCCGAAGGATAAACCGGTTACGAACAAGCTGGGCAGCGAAGTCGATATTGTCGGGAAAGAAGCCAAGACTGGCCATACGTACTCGGCAGAAAACTTGACGACGACAGTTGAACAGAATGCTACAACTGGTAAGACAACAATCACTGTCCTGATGGATGAAGACATCACAGGCAACAGCGTCACTGTTGGCAAGGCCGGTAAAGATGGCAAGGACGGCCAGGACGGTAAAGAAGGCGCAATCGGCATCAACGGCAAGGATGGCAAACCGGGTGAAGATGGCCAGAACTACACGACGACCATCATCAAGACGGAAAAAGGCCAGCCTGGCAAGGATGGCAAGGATGGAGCACCTGGTGTGAATGGCACGGACATCACCCGTATCGTGTACACCAACCCGTCCGATGGCACAGACGGTCAGGACGGCAAGGATGGCAAGCATATCGTAGCCACACTGGACGACGGCATGAAATATGCCGGCGATGATGGCCAGACGGATACGACGAAAGTCATCCAGAAGAAACTGAACGAACAGCTGGATATTGTCGGCGGTGCTACAGGTACGCTGACAGAAGGTAACATTGGCGTGAATAATATCGGTGGAAAACTGGTGGTACAACTGGCTCAGAACATTGATCTAGGTGAAAATGGTACTATTAAAGCCGGCACGGCTACGATGGGCAATGTTGACGCAGGTAAAGCAACTGCCGATGGTAAGAATGAACAGAAAGGTAATTACGTTATTGGCTTAGATAACATAAATTGGAAAGATGGTGACTTCGTCTCCGGTCGTGCTGCTACGGAAGATCAACTGAACCAAGTTTCCAAGTCCATTAAGAATGCTGCTGATGGTGGTGGCTTTGGGTTGAAAGGTGATGATGGAAATAGTGCAACTCAAGATCTTGGCAAGACGATTCAAGTCATAGGCAAGACAACGAAGATTGACAATAAAGAAATTAAAAATATTACAACATCTGTGGATAATACAGATAAGGATAATCCGAAACTCCTTATTGATCTGAGCAATGATTTGAGCATTGGCGGCAAGAATGGTAATCCTGGCACAATTGGTGTCAAAGGCTCAGATGGTAAAGATGGCGTGACTATTCGTGGTGTAGATGGTACGAATGGTACTGATGGTCATATCGGTCTCACCGGTCACGATGGTCTGGACGGCAAGAATGGCAAAGACGGGGTATCCGCTGACATCCGTGTCGTAAAAGGTCAGAATGGCGTCGATGGCACAGATGGCAACAATGGCAAAGATGGCATGACTCGTATCGTCTATAACGATGGCAAAGATGGACAGAATGGTAAAGACCATGAATTGGCCACTATGGATGATGGTCTGAAATTCCAGGGTAATAATACTTCTGTGACGAATAACCAGAAACTTAATTCTACTGTCACTATTGCCGGTGAAGGCATCGAAGAAAAAGATGGCAAGCTTGTCAACAGTTCTACTGGCAATGAATTTAAGAGTGCTGCTGGCAACATCGCTGTCGAAGCTGATGGCAAAGGCAAACTGGAAGTCAAGCTCAGCAAAGATATTAATCTTGGCAAAGATGGCTCGGTTAAGACCGGTGACACCACCGTCAACAATAATGGTGTAACACACACCCATACGAATACAGACGGCAGTACAACAACCACCACGTTGGGGGATTCGGGAATTAGCATCACAAACACGAAGACAGATGGTGATAAGGTTACTACAAAGACGGTTTCCCTTACGGACAATGGTCTTGACAATGGTGGCAACAAGATTACGAATGTTGCTGCTGGTGAAGCACCCACGGATGCTGTCAATGTTAGCCAGTTGAAAGATGAAATTCAAAAGGTTACTGATGCTCACAGCACGGTTAGTGTTGGTGGTGAGTCTGCTAAAAAAGATGGTGAAGCTGTTACAGGTGGTAACTTGACGCTCACACGTTCTCAGGATGACAAGACAAAGGCTTACAACTACGATGTCAAGCTCGCCGATAACCTCGAAATCGGCAAGGCGGGTGCTAATGGTAAAGATGGTTCCATCGGAGTAAATGGCAAGGATGGTACAACTATTGTCATTGGCAATGACGGCAAAGATGGCCGTGATGGTTCTAATGGTATTTCCATCAAAGGTGAAAAGGGTGCTAACGGTGACGCTGGCATTTCTATCACTGGACCTCAAGGTGCCAAGGGTGAAAACGGTAGCGATGGTGCTATTGGCATCAAGGGGGCTGACGGCAAGGATGCCGTATCCATCAGCGGTAAAGACGGCGTCGGCCACATCGGTCTCACTGGACCGAAAGGTGCTGATGGTGCCGATGGCAAATCTATTGATATTTCCGTCAAAGATGGTTATGATGGCCAACGTGGTGAAAAGGGTGCCAAAGGTGTCGATGGCAAAGACGGTATCACGCGTATCGTTTACCAGGATGGCACTGTCGAACATCAGGTAGCAACTCTCGACGACGGTATGAAGTACAAGGGCGACAGCGGTTCTGCTGCTGTTAAACTGAACAACGTCACGTCCATTGTCGGTGGTGCTGATGTGAACAACCTCAGCGACAACAACATCGGCGTCGTAGCTGCACAGGATGGCGATAATGCCAAACTGACTGTGAAGCTGAATAAAGACATCACTGGCCTGAACAGCGTGACGACGAATGTCGTGAATGCTACGACCATCAACACGACGACCATCAAGGCTGGCGACACGACGATCAACAACGAAGGTGTCACCATCAACAATGGCCCGACGATCACGCAGACGAAGGTCGATGTGGCGGGCAACAAGATTACCAATGTGGCTCCGGGCGAAAATGCAACGGATGCCGTCAATGTCGGCCAGCTGGCTGGTTTGGCTAATAATACGAACCGTAGCTTGAATAAGTTGGGCAATCGCATCAATCGCGTCGGTGCCGGTGCAGCTGCTTTGGCAGCGCTCCATCCGCTCGATTTCGATCCCGATGAAAAATGGGATTTCGCAGCGGGCTACGGCAACTACCGCGGTGCGAACGCCGCTTCGATTGGCGCTTTCTATCGTCCGAATGAAGACACGATGTTCAGCATCGGTGGCTCCTTCGGCGGCGGTGAAAACATGGTCAATGCTGGCGTCAGCTTCAAGGTCGGCCAGGGCAACCACGTCTCGACGAGCCGCGTAGCCATGGCCAAGGAAATCAAGGATCAGCGCAAGATGATCATGGACCTGCAGGGCGTCGTCAACACCCTTTGCAACATCACCGGTGCCGACAGCAGCTCCATCCAGGCCATGAACAAGCCGTTCCCGGATGTGCCGGACAATCACTGGGCTTATGACTATGTCAAGGGCTTGGCCGAAAAGGGCATTATCGAAGGCTACCCCGATGGCCTGTTCAAGGGCGGTCAGTCCATGACCCGTTACGAATTCGCGGCTATGCTCTATCGGGCACTGCAGAAGGGCTTCGCCGTCGATGCCAAGGCCTTGAAGGAATTTGCGCCTGAACTCGAATGGTTCCGCGTCGATACGATCCACAAGGATAAGGACGGCGTGCCGACGGTCGAACGTGTCCGCACGATCGAACGCGACAACCAGGCTGGTGAACCGGCAACAGGCGGTGACGCTTACCAAGGTGCAAGCCGTAAGGAATTGGTCGACAAGATCGAAACGATGGATGCAGAAATGAAAGCCATGAAGGAAAAACTGCAGCAGCGTGACGAACAGGTCGAAACACTCCTCAAGGAATTTGCCGAATTCAAAGCTAGCGCAAAGAAGTAAATACTTTGTTAAAGTGCAGTAAATAAAAGATTCCCACCGTTAAGTCATAGGGCTTAGCGGTGGGAATCTTTTTGTCTTACAGCTATCAGATAGGCTATCAGCGCCATGTGACATCCGTAGCGGCGTTGGCTTTTTCTCGCAGTGTTTCCAGGCGGTTGAGGGCGGCGTAAAGGGTTTCGTCGGTCTTGGCGAAGTTGAGGCGGATAAGGTGGTGGACATCTTCCTTGAAGAAGCTCGAGCCGGGGACGGTGGCCAGGCCGACGACGCGGGTCATCCATTCGCAGAAGGCGTCGTCATCGCGGACGCCGAATTCGGAGACGTCCATGAGGACATAGTAGGCGCCTTGTGGGTCCGTGAAGGTGAAGCCCAAGTCCTTCATACTGCCACAAAAGAGGTTTTTGCGGTGCGTATATTGGGTCTGCAGGCCTTTGTAATAGTCGTCGCCGAAATTGAGTCCGACGATGGCTGCTTCCATGAGGGGTGACGGCGCGCCGACGGTGAGGAAGTCGTGGACCTTCTTCACCCGTTCGGAGATTTCCGGATTGGAGAGGATGTAGCCGAGGCGCCAACCGGTGATGGAATAGGTCTTGGAGAGGGAGCTGCAGATGATGGTGCGCTCGCGCATACCCGGCAGGGTGGCCATATAGGTGTGATGGTAGGGCTCATAGATGATGTGTTCATAGACCTCGTCGGTGATGACGTAGGCATCGTATTTCTTGGCCAGGTCGGCGATGATCATGAGTTCGTCGTAGGTGAAGACCTTGCCGCACGGATTGGAGGGATTGCAGAGGACGAGGGCCTTGGCCCCTTGCTGGAAGGCCGCTTCGAGGACGTCGGCGTCGAAATGGAAGTCGGGTGGTACGAGGGGCACGTAGATGGGTTCGGAGCCGGAGAGGATGGTGTCGGCACCGTAATTTTCGTAGAACGGCGAGAAGATGATGACCTTGTCGCATGGGTCGGTGACGGACATCATGGTGGCCATCATGGCTTCTGTGCTGCCGCAGGTAATGACGATTTCGCCGTTCGGGTCATAGTCGAGGCCGGAGAAATGCTTTTGTTTACGGCAGACGGCTTCACGGAAATTCTGGGCGCCCCAGGTGATGGCGTATTGGTGCGGGCCTTCTGCGGCTACCTCGCGCAGGCGGTCGGTGATTGCCTTTGGCGGTGCAAAATCGGGGAAGCCTTGGGAGAGATTGACCGAATCGTATTGATTGGCGATGCGGGTCATGCGGCGGATGACGGAATCGGTGAAATGTGTCGTTCTATCGCTTAAGGGTCTCATGAAAAATCATCCTTCCTATGATATACTATAAGATATACTATACCATAGAATACCACAAAATGTGTGGAGAGCAATCTGGTAATATGTCAAGCCTTTAAATGAATTAATTTCAAAAGAATTCCAGAAAAAAGGGTGCACTTAATAAGACTTTCCCTTGCTAGAAAGAAAAGAGAAAGTATGTTCTTTGCAAATATTAGGCTTGGCCTACTCTGTCAGAAGAGTAGAGCTGATGTTTGGCCAGCAATCCAAAAATCAGTCGTACGAGTTTGCGGGCAGTAAGAGCGAGTGCACGTTTATGCTGATGGGTTTTCGCCTCAGCGTACTTTTTCTGGTAGAATGCAGCGTATTCACTGCAATGGTTCTTCACATGGCTGGTCGCTTCCAACAGGTAATACCGGAGGTAGGCATTGCCAGCCTTGGACATGGTTGTATCCTCGCCACGGAAATTGCCTGACTGGTTTTCACGCCAGACAAGGCCGGCGTATTTAGCCAGTGAGTCCTGGCTTTTAAAAGCTTCGATGAAGCCAATCTCCGAGAGGATGCCAGCAGCCATCACCGGACCGATGCCGGGAATGGACAACAGGCTTTGGTACGCGTTGGGATCAAGGCCTCGCAGGGTTTTCTCGATGGCCTTGTTCACGGCTTTAATCTCAGCCATGTAGGTAGAAATCAGTGTAAAGGATGATGCGATGGAAATGGTCAATGGTTCATATAAGCACTTGTCCAGACGGTAGGAGTTGCGAGCTGCCTGTTGGAGCAGGCTGGCCGTTTTCTCCGGGTCGGGGAAGTGGTTACGTCCCTTTTCACAGATATACCGGATGAGGTCTTCTGTAGGCATTTCAATAATCTCTTCGGTAGAGAGGAAGTCGGTAAGTACCGCGGATGCTGTGGCCCCGAAGGTATTGGAAAAGGGTTGTTCTTCCGGATCGAGCAGCGAAAATTCGCTGAACTTAAGGAAGATGTTGGAAAGCATGTAGGCCTTCTCGCGCGTAAGCGCTTTGGCCAGATGTAACCGATGCCGTGTCAGCCGCTGTAAGGCCAGGAACTGACTGCCGCGCCATGGCTGGGTCGTAATCCGGTTGGCACGGGCAAAATCGGCGATGACGAACGCATCAATGAAATCATTTTTGCCTAGATCCACAAAGGACTTCTTGTAATTCTTGATGGTCTTGGGATTCAGGCAGTACACATGAGTGTGGAACGGCATCAGGATTTCACAGGACGAAAGGTAATTGGCGATGTGCACACCATAGAAGGATGTGGATTCAAGCCCGATGAGTAACCTGGGGAGATCCGGACGGGAATGCAGGTAATCTGCAAGACGGTTTGCCAATTCCACGGCGCCGGGTTGGTTGTTATCCACAGCAAAGGTCTGTAGTGGCTTTTGGGATTCAAAATCCAGAAGGGCCACGACGTTGCTACGGGAACTAATGTCAATCCCGACGAAAAGAGTAGAAAGAAGATCCGCCTTCTTCAAAGAATTCACCACCTTTCCGGCTAAGCGTTGGAAAAGTGGACAAGGAATTATCCTGATCTTAGCTGCTGACCGCGCCCTCGCTAATCAGCATTCACCCGTGAGAGACAACGTTGCTGGGATCCACCCTCGCCCGGGGATGCGACATCTGTGTAAGCGGCATGTGACAACTAAGGCAGGCGTCAAGCTTTCAAATCAGTCACCATGCCGGTGCTGCAAGGAGAAAAAGACGTAACCTTGGCCACAAATTTCTAAGAACATTGTAGCATCAGGGATTCCTGAAATGAAGAAATTTTAGTGTGTAAGCAAGGCGGAAATCTTGCTTACAAATATATTATACGAGGAGATTTTCACTGAATTTTTCTATGGCCGCAGGCAGCTGTTTACAATACACGACCTTTTCCGCCTTGACTCTTTTCTGGTGACGGCTTTACAATGACAGTAGGTTATGATGTTACAGGGAGCATGACATATGGATTATCGTAAATTTGGTGAAACTTATCATGTCTGGATGGACAAGGGGGACGGATTCGGCGGAAATATGATCCAGAAACAGGAACTGCTTTTGAGATTTCGGGTCAGAAACGGATTAAGCTGGAAAGCGGCATTGTATTATTTCTTGGAATTCGGTATGATGGTACTAAAGTTATCAAGAAAGAGGCGAGGCCAGTGCTTCAGAAGATACAGCTGGAAAATTTTTGTCAGCATGAAAATTTGCAATGGACATCATTGCAGAATATAAATTTAATTATTGGTGAAAATAGTAGTGGCAAGACGATTTTATTGAAAGCGCTTTATGCTGCTTTACGCACTTTGGAGCAGTATGGTAAAGGGAATGATAAGCGTGAATTGGCAGATATTTTAGCCGAAAAATTGTACTGGTCTTTTCAAGTAGAAGCTCTGGGAGACTTGGTTGAGAAAGGGAAGAGTGCGTTGAAATTTTCTATGGTTGAGGACTCGGCCGAGTTTTGTTTTACTTTCGGGAAAGATACGAATATGAAAATCGGCAAAATTCAAAATACCTTTGATACACCGCGTCAGAATAAATCTGTTTTTATTCCTGCTAAGGAAGTCTTATCGCTTTTTAATATTATCTTGAAATCGCGAGATCAAGATTCGTTATTTGGATTTGACGATACGTATCTTGATTTGGTTAAGGCACTGCAAATTGCTCCACAGCGGGGTCGAAATTTTGATGCTTTTGCTGATGGACGGAAGAAGTTGGAACGGGTCATCAAGGGGAAGATAGAATACGATGATCAAAAGAATGAATGGTACTATAAACGAGGAAATGCGCGCTTTACGATTGGGATGACCTCAGAAGGGATAAAAAAAATTGCTATTTTCAATCGATTGCTTTCTAATCGTTATTTGGATAACCATGCAGTTATCTTTATTGATGAACTGGAATCGGCGCTTCACCCGAAGGCCATTTCCGATTATTTAGATATGATTTTTGAATTGTCTCAAGCGGGGATTCAGTTCTTTATTGCGACTCATTCATATTTCGTCGTAAAAAAATTGTATCTTTTAGCTAAAATGCATAGCCTGTCCATTCCGGTATTGTCTTTAACAGCCGATGGGAAGCCATCTTATGATGATATGGAAGACGGGATGCCCGATAATTCTATTATTGATGAATCCATCCGATTATACCAGCAAGAAGTGGATTGGCCGTTGGGAGGATAGGTATGCTTACTTTTGAAGAATCTGGCATGAAATTTTCTTTTGAGGAAAATAGATCCTTTTATGACTAAGGGGCAAGCTGTCTGAATTTTTATGTTGTTTTTGGCTATGTTCTGGTGAGGAGATTTTTCAGAGATGAAGTGTACCAAAATTGTACCAAGATTTAGTATAAAACACGAATATAGGCCTGCTTTTACGAAAAGGATGAACCAGAAATGCGATAATTAAGCCATTTTTGTTTAGCGAAATTCAGTAGAGCATCGAATGGGAATAAATGCTCAAATCCCCGCAAATCTTGATTTTTCAAGATTTGCGGGGATTTTTACTATTCTCATAAGGACGATTGTTTACAAAAAATTATGTATCCTGATTCTTCGTGTGATGGCCTGTTTCTTCCATGAACTGGTCATGCTTCTTCTGTACATGCAGCAGGAAATGATCCGGCTTCCCGGCAGATACTGATTCATCCAGAAATTAAAGGATTTCTCGGGAGCGTTTGGAGTATTTTTGTTCCTTCAGATTTTTGATTTCAGTGAGCAGCATTTGAAGCTAAAGATCCTCCGGAGAGTTTATCAGCTCTTTGGAAGATCTTTTTCGTGCTTAAATCCCCAGCACATGATGGCATAGAACACCGGGAGCAGGTCCCTGCCCATAGGAGAGAATGAGTATTCCACGTGAGGCGGAATTTCGTTAAACTGCCTGCGGGTGATCAGACCATTGGCTTCCAGTTCGCGCAGTGTCTTTGTCAGCATGGTGTTCGTGATACCGGTCAGATCTTTTTTCAGAACACCGAACCGTACGGTATCATAGATGCAGAATTCATAGAGAACCTGGGTCTTCCATTTCCCCTGCAGCATTTTAAGGAGAGGGGTGACGGGGCAATTTCCGCTATCCGTTAAGATTCCGGTTTTCACTTTCTGCAAATACTCTTCATAACTCATATAATTCTGTTCAGAATTCTTTTGTGATGCATTGTCTGATGGCATACATTCCTCCGGTATACTTTCTGATACTAAGCAAGTAAAAACTGAGTACTTGCATATTATTATGGAACAAGTATAATAAATGTACTTGGTAAAGTCAACGTCTGAAGACTGGTATCACAGTGCCTGTAATGGTGGGCCGCATTGTGAGACAGAAGATAAGTGAAGGTGGTGTCAACGTAGATGAATCTTTTCGATTATGCAGCGGAAGGCCTGAAAGAAAAGGAGGCTCCCCTTGCTGCCAGGATGCGTCCTAAGACTTTGGAAGAGGTGGTTGGTCAGGAGGATATTATAGGGAAGAATAAGCTCCTTTACCGTGCAATCAAAGCGGACCGGATCAGTTCGGTTATCTTTTATGGACCGCCGGGCGTGGGGAAAACGACTCTGGCTCGTGTCATCGCTGGTACTACATCCGCTGATTTCCATCAGGTGAATGCAACGATTGCAGGAAAGAAAGATCTGGAGGAGGTTGTGGCAAGAGCCAAGGAGAATCTGGGCTGTTATGGAAGAAAAACAATTCTCTTTATTGATGAAATTCATCGGTTCAATAAGGCGCAGCAGGACTATCTGCTGCCATATGTGGAAGACGGCACGGTGATTTTGATCGGCGCCACAACAGAGAATCCCTATTTTGAAGTGAATGGTGTGCTTCTTTCAAGATCGAGAATTTTTGAACTGAAACCGCTGTCGAAGGAGAATATTCTGACTCTGATTCACAGGGCTTTCGTTTCAGAAAGGGGAGTCAAGCCATACCATGCTGATATCACGGAGGAGGCGGCAGATTTTCTGGCGGATATCGCTGATGGTGATGCCCGCGCCGCGCTGAATGCTATAGAACTTGCTGTGCTCACAACAGATCCGGGAAGTGATGGAAAGATACATGTCACACTGGAGGTGGCAGAGGAATGTATACAGAAGAAGGCAATCCGCTACGATAAGACCGGGGATAATCATTACGATACCATTGCTGCTTTTATTGAGTCCATGTGTGGCTCAGATCCGGATGCGGCCCTTTATTATCTGGCCCGTATGCTGGAAGCAGGCGAGGATGTAAAGTATATTGCACGCAGAATGCTGGTAGCTGCATCTGAAGAAGTCGGTAATGCCGACCCCATGGCAATCTGTGTGGCAGCATCGGCGGCAATCGGCGTAGAGCGCGTTGGCATGCCGGAGGGTAGAATCATTTTGGCACAGGCCGCTTCCTATATCGCTTCAGCTCCCAAATCCAATTCTGCTTATCTTGGCATTGAGAAGGCTCTGGCCATTGTCCGGAAGACAGGAAATCTACCGATTCCTTCCTACCTGCAGGACTCTAGTTATAAAGGTGCCAAAAAGCTGGGTCGGGGGATTGGTTACAAGTATGCCCATAATTATCCGAACCACTGGGTGAAGCAGCAGTATCTTCCGGATGAGATTCGTGAAGAGAAGATATATGAGCCCAATGATATCGGTCACGAGACAGACATTAAGGCTTATTTCAGAAAAATTGGAAAAGACTCGGAAAGGTATGCTTTTGTTGACCCATCGCTGTCAGGAAAGCCCTGGAAACCATGGGAGGATAAAAAATGATACCTGGGAATGGGCGAAAACGCATCCCATTGGATAGGGCGGCAGGCCTGATTGAATCACCTTGCATAGTATAATAAAATACGCTGAAGAATGGCTGTCATTTTGGGTAGATGAAGGAGAATATGATGAAGAAAGACAATCACAGCATACAAAGGCTGCCGAGGAATATCGAGGTACGGGGAGCCAAAGTCCACAACCTGAAAAATATTGATGTGGATATCCCGCTCCATGAAATCGTAGCGATTGCCGGTGTTTCGGGATCGGGGAAATCCTCACTGGCTCTTGGCGCGCTCTATGCGGAAGGGTCCCGCCGGTATTTGGAATCCCTGTCTACCTATACCCGCCGGAGGATGACACAGGCGGAGCGGGCAGATGTGGATGATATCAGATATGTGCCGGCGGCTCTTGCGCTGCGCCAGCGCCCGGGAGTTCCGGGCATCCGCAGTACCTTCGGAACACTTTCTGAACTTTTGAACAGTCTGCGTCTTATGTTTTCCCGGCTGGCAAGCCACCGCTGCCCCAATGGCCATTACTGCCCTCCCTCTCTTTCTGTGGCAGCCATGCAGGAAATCACCTGTCCCGTATGCGGGGTAAAATTTTATGGTCCGGGAGCGGAAGAACTTGCATTCAACAGCAGCGGCGCCTGCCCGACCTGCGGCGGGACAGGGGTGGTCCGAAATGTGAATGAGTCAGCCCTGGTGCCTGATGATTCCAAGACCATCGATGAGGGAGCCGTAGTTGTCTGGGGAACTCTGATGTGGTCGCTCATGAAGGATATCGTGCGCACCATGGGCGTTAGAACCAACGTGCCCTTTCGCGACCTGACACCGGAAGAAAAAGAAATCGTCTACCACGGAGAGCTGAAGAAGCACCATATCCACTATGTGAATCCCAGTACGCTGGAACCGGCGGAGATGGATTTCAATTATTACAGCGCAGTGAATTCCGTGAAAAATGCCCTGGCTAAAGTGAAGGATGAAAAGGGAATGAAGCGGCTTGAAAAATATCTGGAAGAGGATGTGTGCCCGGACTGCGGGGGAACCAGGCTGTCGGAAGCGGCCCGGAGTCCCCGTCTTAGAGGAATCGGGCTGGATCAGGCATCGGCCATGACCCTTTCGGAGCTGATCCCCTGGGTACAGGGGGTTCCTTCCTCGCTTCCGGAAGAGATGCGTCCCATGGCGGAAAACATTTGTGAATCCTTTATGGACGTTTCAAAGCGGCTCATGGACCTGGGGCTGGGGTATCTTTCGCTGGACCGGGCGGCTTCTACGCTTTCTACCGGTGAGAGGCAGCGCGTGCAGCTGGCAAGGGCAGTAAGAAACCGTACGACCGGCGTTCTCTACGTTCTTGATGAGCCATCCATTGGACTTCACCCTTATAACCTTCAGGGGCTCACCGGAGTGATGGATGATCTGCAATCCGATGGAAACTCTGTCATCCTTGTGGATCATGATACGCAGGTGTTGAAGCATGCCGACTGGATGATAGAGATGGGGAAGGGGGCCGGTGTGGAAGGCGGAATGATTATTTCCCAGGGAACAGTGGAAGATATTTCGAAGAATCCGGAATCTGTCATAGGCCCCTACCTGTCCGATCACTATGAATCAAGAATCCGTCCCGTCACAAAGAGAGAGGCCCTGTTTGACAAGGGAGCGATTCATCTGGAGACTGGGGCCATCCATACGGTGCATCCTCTGGACGTGCGGATACCGATGGGGCGTCTGACTGTAGTGACAGGGGTCTCCGGATCCGGAAAAACGACCATGGTCCTGGAAAGTCTGATTCCCGCCCTGAGGGCTGAGATCAGCGGACAGAAACTGCCTTCCCATGTGAAGAAGGTAGAGGCAGACGGCATTACCCAGGTCAAGCTCATCGATGCCACGCCCATTGGTATCAATGTACGTTCCACGGTAGCCACTTATGCCAATGTACATGACGGACTCAGAAAAGTATATGCCCGAACGGCGGATGCCCGGGAACATCACTATAAGGCAGGAGATTTTTCATACAACACAGGGAAACTCCGCTGTCCTACCTGTGACGGCACAGGCGAGATTTCACTGGATGTCCAGTTTCTGCCGGACGTTCAGATTCCCTGTCCCGACTGCCGGGGCTCCCGGTACAGAAAAGAAGCCTATGACATTCACCGCAGGGCCAAAGATGGAAAGGAATACAGCCTGCCGGAACTTATGAATATGAGTGTGGATCAGGTGCTCAACGCCCTGGGGGAACTTAAACTCCTGCAGCAGCGCCTGCAGGTGCTGCATGACCTTGGACTTGGATACCTCACACTGGGGGAGGAAACGCCGGGGCTCTCCGGCGGCGAGGCACAGCGGCTGAAACTGGCCAGCGAAATGGGAAAAGGCCAGAGTGATTCCGTATTCGTCTTCGATGAACCTACCATCGGGCTGCATCCGCAGGATGTGAGGACGCTTCTCCATGTTTTCCAGACCCTCATTGATCATGGGGCAACACTGGTTGTTATCGAACATGATCTTGATGTCATAAGGAATGCGGATTATATTGTGGATATGGGACCGGGAGGAGGAAAGGAAGGCGGCCGGATCGTTGCCCGGGGTACGCCTGAGGAAATCCGGCAGAATACAGACAGTTTGACCGGCAGGTTCATATAATGCCATCATAGGGGATGAAGTTGTTCTCCTGTATGCTCCGGGAAAATGTTTTTCTCTGCCCTTTGCCTTAGAAACCCGGGATAGATGCGTAAAATTCATCAAAGGTTTCCATTCAGTGCCGAGGATTGCATTTGCGCCATAAAAGTAGATAATAAAAGGATAAGAAAAACCTCCCTCTCTGGTCGGAGGCTTTTCTGCTTTTTGTGGAATAAAAACAATGAAAAGAGGATGAGAAAATGACGTTACAGGAAACAGCAGAAAAATCTATGGACATACGAAAGATATATCATGCCCTGGAAAAGGAAATGCATGGGAAAGAATGGACCTCGGAAGAAGATGCACTGGCTTTCCTCACAGATGCCGCTCTCATCGGACGCCTTGTCATGGCCAAAGAAGGCCGCTGGCCCAGCAGCGAAGAATCCATGCTTCCCTCCAAAATAGGAGAATGCGTATGGTGGCTGGCTGTACTGGCGGAGGAAAATGGTCTTTCCTTCGCTGACTGTGTGGAAACATTTCTGAAAGAAAAAGAAGAATTTCTAAAGCAGGAATAGATGGGAAAGAAAACTGATACGCATGGATTCTACTCTGATGCGGAGAAGCTTTGCAAAGTCTTAGGAAAATTGTCACAGACCGTGAAACAGGACAAAACTCATGGCCCTGACAAATAGAAGAACCCTTCCGGATACAGTGCATATACCTCTCATTCGTGGTATACTTAAAAAGCGAAAAAATCTGTATTTGTAGGCTTTCATAAGGGGCTCACCATGCATAACGAACAAAAGGTAACAGACCATATCTACTGGATTGGCGGCAATGATTTCGTTTCTACCCGGTTTGAAAATCTTATTCCTATTTCCCGGGGAATTTCTTATAACAGCTATTTTATTGATGACGAAAAGACGGCGGTACTGGATACGGTGGATTCAGTGATCCGTGATGTTTTTATGGACAACGTATCCTATCTTCTCCATGGCAGGCAGCTGGACTATATCGTCATCAACCATATGGAGCCGGACCACAGCGGTTCCCTTCTGGCCCTGGCCAGGGCCTATCCCGAAGCGAAAATCATTGCCACGCCTCAGGCCCAGAAGATGATTGGCCAGTATTTTCATGTGTCCCTGAAGGACCGCTTCCTTTCCACTGACGAGAAGCTGGAAATTTCCCTGGGCACCCACCGGCTCCGTTTCCTGAAGGCGCCCATGGTGCATTGGCCGGAGGTGACCTTTACCTATGAAGAAACGGAAAAGGTGCTCTTCTCTGCCGATGCCTTCGGTACTTTCGGCGTGCTGAACGGCTCCGTTTTTGCTGACGATGTGGATTATGAAGAGGAATATCTCCCAAGCTTCAGGAAATATTATGCCAATATCGTGGCTCGTTACGGTATGCAGGTACAGATGGCCCTGAAAAAGGTAGAGAAACTTGATATAAAGTATCTCTGCTCCCTCCACGGCCCCGTTTTCCGCAGGAAGGAAGATATAGCAGGACTCACCACCCTTTACAGGAAATGGGCATCCTGGGAGCCGGAAGAACAGTCTGTTTCCATCTTCTTTGCCTCCCCCTATGGAAATACAGCCATGGCTGCCCAGATTCTGGCAGGAAAGCTGGCTGTCAAAGGCATCAAAAATCTGAAGCTGGTGGACCTTTGCAGTTCCTCTATCACCGAAGCTTTTCCGGAGGTTCTCCGCCGGAGCCATATGGTGCTGGCAGCGGTGACCATGAACATGGGCCTGAACCCCGTGATGAATGCATTCCTGGACCTCTGCCATGAAATGGACGTGCAGAACCGCACCATTGCCATTGTTGGAAACAGCAGCTGGGCGCCGAACGTAAGCGGTAAACTGATGATGGAAAAAGTACAGAATTGGAAGAAATGCACTGTTCTGGGAGAATCGGTCCATATTTCCTCCGCTCCTGCCGACGATGATACCCTGGAAAAACTGGCAGGGCTCATAGCTGACGATATGATGAAAGAAAAGAAGGCATGATAATGAATAAATGGATGGCCTGTGCGGCAGCCTTTTGTGTCTCTGCGGCCCTGCTCCTGGCAGGCTGCGGAAGCCGCCCCACAGTACATGTAATGAAAGCAGAACCAAGCAGGGAACCCTTTACCCTGGAGACCAAGGCGGCACCGGAAGCCCTTCATACGGCTCCCGTGATTCCCCAGGTCTCTGGTAATCTGATTTCCAACCCTCCCGACGTAGGCACTATTGTCAATGCAGGGGACGAGCTCTTTAAAATCGACTCCTCCCAGTATGAGTCCCAGGCAGCCTCGCTTCGAAGCCAGATTGCCGCCGCCTCCCAGGCCGCAGCGCCGTCTCCCTCCTACAGCTACAGTGCTCCTGCCGTAGATGACAGTCTGGAAGCATCCCTGCTCAAACAGGGCATCATCACCAGGGCGGAATATGAACGAATTAAAGGCAGAAAAGGCGGCACCCTGCAGGCAGCACCGGCTGCAGCACCGGCACCGGCAGAGGCACCGGCCCAGCTGGTGGCCTCCCTCCAGACACTGGAGAAAACCATTGCGAACTGCACTGTCCGTGCCCCCATTAGCGGCGTCATTTCCCAGGTATACATCGGCGACACCCATCTGGCTATGGCAGGAAAACCGGCTCTCGTTATCCGCCAGGATTCTCCGGTCACTGCTTCCGTGCAGATTCCATCCAAATTGGATAACGTGATGGATAAAGCCAAAGATGATAAAACGCTGACCGTCACCATGAGCGACGGCTCAGAAGTGTGGTACGGTGAACTGAAAAAACAGCCCAATGAAAACGGTGATAAACTGACTACCTATAAAGTGCAGGTAGATAATCCCGACGATGAGATTACCATTGGCAATGAATACAGCATCCGCATCGAAAGCGGACAGAACGTTTCCTGCTACATGATTCCCAAATCTGCTATTATCGGTGACAGCACCGTGGCTGTAGTGAATGATGACAATCTGGTAGATATGAAATCCGTTTCCATTGCCAGCGACACCGGCGGCTACGTCCTCGTCATGGACGGACTGGCAGAAGGAGACCGGGTTATTACAGATCCGCCCAAGAGCCTGGACATGGGCATGCAGGTAGACGTGAAATGAAATGGGAAAGAGAAGACTTCCTTGGTGACGCTGTCACTACAGCCCAAAAACTGATAGGCGCCGTCATTGTTCGACGCTCTCCAGAAGGCGTCACTGCCGGTCGTATTGTAGAATGTGAAGCCTACGGGGAAATCTATAAGGGACACAAAGACGACGGGGCCCATGTATTCAAAGGCCTCACACCCAGGACAAGAATCATCTTCGGCGAAGGGGGTCATGCCTACGTATACCTCATTTACGGCATGTATACCTGCCTCAATTTCGTCTGCGGCCATGAAGGCGAGTCCGGCTCCGTTCTTATCCGTGCCCTGGAACCCCTGGAAGGCCTGGACCTCATGAAAAAAAGAAGAAACCAGACTAAGGAAAAGCTCCTTACCTCCGGCCCCGGCCGTCTCACCCAGGCCATGGGCATCGACATGACCTTCTACGGTATGGATCTCACCGGAGATACCCTTTACGTGGAAAGCAGAGAAGACGGCCCCTGGCCCATTGAAGTGACCAAAAGAAAAAACATAGACTACGCCACTTATGGAAAAGACTTTCCCTGGCGATTCCTGCTGAAGGGAAATCCCTATATATCCAAATAGAAAAAGAGGCTGTGAAAAAATGTAAATCATTTCTTCACAGCCTCTTTTTATGGTGAGATATGAAACTGTCAGCAGGTAGAGGAGGGGTGGCATCCGAAAACGCTCCTTAGGCTTCTTTTATTTCGTCAGATACTTCCGGTTGACTTCATTTCTCTTTTCCACCGGCAGTTTCATATAATGGGGATCCATGGCGCTGACCCAGGAGCCGTAGGCCGGATTGGGAAGGACGATGAAGCGGGTGCCGAAGTCCTTTGCGCTGGTATCTATGATATGCTGCCGCTCTGCTAAAGATTTTCCTTTAATTCCCAAAGGGAAATCGCCTGCATTATCGCCCAGGTAGAGAAGAACCTGGTGAGATTTCTCTATCTTTGCAAAACGGGGCATTTTATCACTGTTTTTCGTAAAAAGAAGGACATGATTCCTGTCGGCAGAAGGAAATCCCAGAGTTTTCAGATTGTCTATGGTCACATCCAGATTATCCGGCTTGTACCGGTTGGATACATAGAAAATCTCCACTCCCCTGGCAGATACCTGCTTTAAGAAATCCAGAGCGCCGGGCATGGCGGCAGATTTTCCTTCATGTACCCGGTCATGCCACCACCACCCGTCCCAGTACCCCTTTCCCCGGGATGCATAGATGCCCATGGCGCGGGTATTATCCAGTACCGTCTCATCACAGTCGAGAATGATGGCAAAGGGCTTGTGACGGGAAGGGGTCTCCTTCATGGCCTTGTCCAGAGAAGAAAGAGCCGTATTATAGGCTTGATAGCAGAGAGCCCGGTACTCTGCAGAAGTGTGCATCCACAAAAGCCCCATGGTCTCCTGCTCCGCCAGCTGACGGGAAGAAGCAGCACGGGAAAGACTGGTCTCGTAATCGGCGGAAACCTCTCCAGTACACAGGCAGGATGCAGAAAGCGAAAGAGCCGCAGCAAACATAAGAATTTGACGTTTCATGGGAACCTCCTAAAAAAATATACTACTTATCATACCATAAAAAACCTTTGTTGAAATCAAAAAGGCAGCACAAAAACACGGATACCTATCCGTTCCAGTCAGTATTGCGGGCCTCTTGGAATCAGGCGGCAGCGCTAAACCGCAGGAAAAACCTGCGTCAACCCTGCTCTTGTCGTCCGGGAATGCGGGCTCATGCTGCAAGAGATGGTATCCGTGTTTTCGATTGGTTGTGAAGCTTTTTACGAATCTGCAGAATCCATTCCCATTTCCCCGGGCCCCGGGAAACGGGGGAGGAAAATCAGGAGCCTGTATACAGGGATTCTGTAATTCCCCACTGCCAAAGCTGCATTCCGGCCGGAATATTCGCGACATACATGACAGATTGGGACATAGAATCCTCCATGGAGGTTCCTGATTTCCTTCTCCATACATTTATATTGCATAAGCCCCTCATTTTTACAACCTCCCTCAAAAGATTTGTTATAAAAAGCAGATACAGCTTCTATGCAGAGGATTTGCTCTGTCCCAGATGGCAAGTGGAGCGGAAGGAAAGAACGCAGCGCAGATTCCTTTCACAGAAAGGAGCTCCGCGTCAGCGGTGAGATCAGGGCTGAGAAAAAAATTCAAAATTTTTTCTCCGGGGGGTCAAAAAATCAAACCTTCTGCGATGTTAGTATCAGAGGGATGAAAAGACCTCATGAGATGATGAATCCCATCTTCAAATGCCTTTTTCCACATCCGCGGTAGAGAAGAGGGCAGGGGAGGAGGGAAACGTCAGGAAATTTCCCTTTCCACCCTCCCTTCTCCTAAAGCCGGCCGGCAATAGACAGAAGCAAATGCAGGATAAAAACGGAAGACAGAAAAGCAATAAGGAAGAGCGCTCGCAGGACTTTCCTCTCTTTAGCGACAAGTATCGAGCAGCACCCATGTATTGTGGGAGAGCCAAGGCGCGGACGCCGTATCTACTGGTTGAACTTACCTGGAGACTCCCCTGATAGGCTTTTCTGTTTTTTGCATGGGAGTTTTGAATGCAATATAAAACGGACGGGTGGTTAATCCGTCCGTTTATATTATTATTTTTATCCCAGAATTTTCTTTACAAGACCAACATGAAGTTTTACGCCGTTTGGCAGAGCAGAATGGTCGAAATGCATATTAGGATCATGAAGACCAGGCTGTGCATCTTCACCCAAAGCGATGAATCCTGTTTTCAGTTCAGGCTTTTCTTTGGGATACCAGAAGAAGTCTTCGCCGCCAACAGTTGTAATAGGCGGAATCAAGGCCTGCGGTCCCAATTCTTCTTTAATTACTTCAGCGATGATGTCTGTGACTTCTGGAGTAATGATGGAAGCTGGTGTACGGTGAAGAATATTCTCAACGGCTTCTGCACCAAAAGAATATAGAATAACGATATATATATCGGATAGATAATCATTATTGTCTGGCTTTTTACATATTTGGAAGAGGGAATAATACTAAACAAATGTGGTGATTTTTTTATTTGTATACTTCTTTGCCATTATTAGTCTCTTATTTTTACATTTTCTCCCCCTTGACATTTCCCGTACCTGGTGCTAAAGTAGTTACAACAAAACGATGAAGAAAAGAGTAGGCATTCTGATGACGGCCAAGCGAGTCCGGAGAGTGAAAGCGGACACGGATAAGGTGCTGAAGTGCATTTCTGAGTTAGGCAGGCTGAACTGTAGTAGGTCTTCCCGGGAACTCCCGATACAGAGTCAGGGTTTGATAGAACCTTTTAAGGTATGTCCGGCGACGGGCATATGAAATTGGGTGGAAACACGAAGCTTAGGCTCTCGTCCCTTAGGGGACGGGAGCTTTTTGATTTCAAGAAAGAAAGGATGAAAAGGAATGGGCAGACTGATTGCTAAGAAACTGAACGAACTGGAATGGGGTCTGGCAGGCTGCCTGCTGTTCCTGGGCATCTCTTCTCCGGCGTTTCACCAGTTTTACAAGAAGTAAGGTTACAGACTGACAGGGATCAGACAGGTTTCGCCAGGTTCTGGCAGAACGGGTACAGGAACTCGATTCGCAGAAACCTTAAGACCTTGAGCAGAAGAATAGGAACAGGACCTGAAGGGCCTGTATCCACCATGTCCCGGGCCGAACCGGCCCGGGGACATATTTTCATAACAGGCGATGATGAAAAGAGTACCTTTCTAAAAACGGAAAAGCGAGTCCGGACAGTGGAAGCGGATACGGATAAGAAAGGGAAGTGCATTTCAGAGCTGCAGGATTGAAAAAAGTAGGTCCTGCCGGGCGGCCCGATACAGCCAAAGGCACTGACCGGTGCCGCTGAGACTGGCCTGTGAAAGGCCGGTGAAATTGGGTGGAATCACGAGACCTCGTCCCTTTGGATGGGGTCTTTTTTATATACAGGAGGTCCAGATCATGAATGGAAACCGCCGATGTCAGAGGGAAATCCTTTAACCAAAGAAAATAAGAAACTTTAATTTGTAATAGGAGACATCATATGACAGTAAGCAGAAGAGATTTAATCGCAAAGGTTTTCAATAATGAAAAGGCAGACCGCGTGCCAGTGGGATTCTGGCACCATTTTCTGGGAGATGAGGTAGGTGCTGATGCCTTTGCCCATCCGGAACTGACGGACAAGGTGCTGGCAGGGCAGGCTGATTTTTACAAAGCCTTCCAGCCGGACCTCATCAAAATCATGACTGATGGATATTTCGGTTATCCCATCGATGAGCTGAAGAAACCGATTTCCTCTCCTTTGGACTTAAAGGATATCAAGCCTCTGGGCCGGGATTCGGACTGGTTCCGCTTCCAGATCGGCTATGCCAGAAAGCTGGTTTCCCTTTATGGAAAGGAAGTACCTCTTTTCTACAATCTCTTCGCAGTGCCCAGGACCATTGAATTCATGCAGGCTTCTCTGGGCTATCCAGTAGATATTGCATCCTGGATTCAGGATTACCCGGAAGAAACGGCCCATGTATTCGACGTAATTTCCAAAGATTACGCGGAACTGGCAAAGGCTCTCATTGAAGAAGGCGGCGTGGACGGCATCTACCTTTCCGTCAACAATATCAGTTATGACCGGCTCACCGAAGACATTTACAAAAAGCTGGTGGCACCTTATGAGGTGAGGATTCTGGAGGCGGCCAATGAAGCCGGCGGCAGCAATATCCTTCATATCTGCGGCTATCATGGGTTCCACAACCATCTGGAATGGTACAGGGATTATCCTTTCAAGGCAGTGAACTGGGCTGCTAAGGTGGAAGGCGTGCCTTTGAAGGAAGGTAAGGCACTGTTCCATGGCAAAGCGGTGATCGGCGGCTTTGGCCAGACGGAAAAAGATGTCATTTATACAGGGAATAAAAAAGAAATCGAAGAAGAAACGAAAAATATTTTAGACGAAGCCGGAACTACCGGTGTGGTTCTTGGAGCTGACTGCACCATTCCGCGGGATACAGATGTAAACCATCTGGCATGGGTTCGTGAAGCAGCAGATAGGTATGGTAAATAAAGGAGAGGGATTATGATGAAACTGAAGACAGCCATTAAAGCGGTATTGATTGCAGGCACGGTAGGTATTGCGCTGACCGCAGCGGGATGCGGTGGAAATAAAAGTGACTCAGCCAAAGGAGCTTCCGCCAGCGGCGGCAAAAAAATCGTAAAGGTGGCACACACACCGCACTATTTCCCCTATGATTTTGTGGATGACAACAACAAATCTGACGGCATGGAAGTGGCTGTCATGAAGGAAGTGGCCAAAAAACTGCCGCAGTATGAATTCCAGTTTGTGCCTACCTCCGATGATGACCTCCTGATTGGCGTGGAATCAGGGAAATATGATATCGGTACCAAGGGGGCCTGGAAGACGCCGGCCCGGGAAAAGAAATACATTTTCCCGAAGAATAACATTGCTGCCAGCGTTATCGGTGTCACCATCCGCAAGGAAGATGCTAATACTATTAAAAATCTTGATGATTTTGCCAAGGCAGGCAAAAAACTGGTACCTATTGCTCCACAGAATGCACAGTACCAGGTGATTGAAGATTACAACGCAGCCCATCCGGATCATCCGGTCAAATTGGAAGCTTCTGAAAACTTCCAGGTAGCTGATGCTTACACCTGGGTATTGGAAGGAAGGTATGACGGCTATTTCTCCATTGAACTGGCTTACAAGAAAAATGTGGAAGCACCGGATGCTCCCTATAAGGACTTCAAGGATAAACTGAGCTACTTCCGCTACAAGGCCATTCCTACTTACACGGTTATCAATAAGAATGATAAGGAACTGGCAGAGCAGGTGGATAAAGCTCTTGGCGAGCTGAAACAGGAAGGAAAGATTGCAGAGCTGGAAAATAAATACTTCGGAGAAGAAGTAAGCAAGCTCATTGATGTGAAATAATACAAGGATTCAACAGTTTCAGAGGGTAAAGGTGAGCGGTTCTGCTGCCGATTTTATAAAACCTTACACCCTGTCTTTAAACAGGGCGGCAAATCTGGGAAGCGGGGTGGGGGATATGAGGCTGCAAGTCGGATGATAGCCTGTGCTGGCACAACCACCCAGCCAAAGGCCGCTCAAACCTTTCCTCTTACTGACTATCTCGCTAGTACACTAGCTCACTAACTTACTATTTCCCAGGAGGTGTTTTTCATGCAGACCAGACCATTCAGTCCGGATATCATTTTTACATCTATACCGGCCCTTCTTCCTTATCTGGCGGTGACGCTGGTAGTGGGAGTGACCAGCATCCTTACAGGCTCTATCCTGGGAATGCTGCTGGCATGGGCCAAGCTGTCGGGACATAAGGTGATCCGAGCTCTGGCGGATGGCTATACCTATATCATCCGCTGTACACCTTCTATTGTCCTTCTGTTCATCGTCTTCTACGGCCTGCCGAAATTCATGGAGGCAGAATTTGGTATCGACATGGATAATCTGTCTCGTGCCATCTTTGTCATTATTACTTTCACTCTTCTCTTTGGCGCTTATGTGTCCGAGGTGTTCCGTTCCGCCTATGAAACGGTGGACTGGGGGCAGTACGAAGCAGCGGTGACCATCGGCCTGTCACCAGAGCAGGCATTTTTCCGCGTTATGCTTCCCCAGGCAGCTGTGATTGCTCTTCCTAATTTTGGAAATTCTGTAATTAACCTGATGAAGGAAAGTGCCCTGGCCTATACCATCGGACTCATCGATCTTCTGGGCCGTACGAATCTGATCATTTCAAAGAACTACGGTGCTTACGGCGTTGAACTTTATGTGGCCTGCCTCCTCATTTACTGGGCACTCAGCTTTTTGATCGAACAGGCTTTTCTCCGCATGGAATCCTATTTAGGGCGGGGACGTTTGAAAGCATAAGGAGGAAATTATGGAACTGGATTTTTCATTTATGCAGCATGCCCTGCCTTTCCTTTTGAAGGCTCTTCCGGTAACGCTTTTCATTACTGCCCTGGTATTGCTGCTTTCCATGGTACCGGCATTCCTTATGGCTGAAAAAAGAATCGGTGCCCGGGGATGGGGAGAAAAGGCTATTGCTCTCTATGTGTCATTCATCCGCGGGACGCCGCTGGTGCTGCAGATTCTTCTCATGTACACCCTGCTTCCCAGTCTTCTGAATGCAGCCTTCAAAGCGATGGGCAGCTCCTTTGATGTATTTCATGGAGTGAATCCTCTGTGGTATGCCATCATCGTCTTTACTCTGAACACCACAGCCCTTCTGTCGGAAGTATTCCGCTCAGCCATCCTGAGCGTGTCGGCAGGACAGATGGAAGCAGGACTCACCATCGGCCTTTCCCGTTTCCAGACCTATGTGCAGGTCATTATTCCTCAGGCCCTGACGTCTGCTCTTCCTAATATCTGCAACCTTACAGTGAATCTGATTAAAGGGACTTCTCTGGCTTTCTTCATGGGAATCAAGGATATTATGGCTGCTGCCAAAATTCAGGCAGCCTATGGATATAACTATATTGAAGCGTACCTGGAAGTGTTCATTCTTTATATTATTGTGTGCACCGTAGTGCAGGTTCTCTATAAAATTTTTGAAAAGCATGTGGGCTTGTACCGCACTGCCGGACTGGAGGGGTAAATATGCTTGAAATATCTCATGTGAAAAAACATTTCGGAAAACAGGAAGTGTTAAAAGACGTGACCCTCAAGGTCAACAAGGGGGATGTCATTGTGATTCTGGGACCCTCGGGCTCCGGGAAAACCACATTTCTACGAAGCTTGACCTTCCTGGAAAAAGCGGATGCCGGCGTCATGGTTTTCGGCGACAAACAGCTGGACCTTCATAAAGCAAAACAGAAAGACATAGCCTGGGTACGGAAACATACGGCTTTCGTATTTCAGAATTACAACCTTTTTGCCAATAAGACGGCTCTGCAGAACGTGATGCTGGGTCTCACCGTAGGCAGGGGTATACCGAAGGAGGAAGCAGAGGCCATTGCCAGAAAAGCATTAAAAGAAGTGGGCCTGGCGGACCGGGCTGATTATTATCCGTCTCAGCTTTCCGGCGGACAGCAGCAGCGGGTGGGCATTGCCCGGGCTATGGCGGTCAAACCGGATGTGATTTTCTTTGATGAACCTACATCTGCTCTGGATCCGGAACTGGTAGGCGGCGTCCTTTCGGTGATGAAGAAACTGGCTGCCGATGGCGTTACCATGGTGGTGGTCACCCATGAAATGAAATTTGCCAGAGAAGCGGCTACCCGGGTGGTATTTATGGATGGCGGCGTCATTGTGGAAGAAGGCAGTCCTGAGGAAATCTTTACCCGTCCTAAAGAAGCAAGAACCCGGCAGTTCCTTCGTCGTATTCTGGACAGGGAACCCGGTGTGGAAGAAGAGGCACCGGAACCTGTTCCTGTGGCTGGTCCGATTCCCGGTGTTCTGCCTGATATGGCGTAAGGAGAAGTCTATGAAACGATTTCAAAATAAGGTGAGCCTCATTACCGGTGGCAACAGGGGGATAGGAAGGGCTATTGCCCTTCGTCTGGCCTCGGAAGGAAGCAGTATCATTATTTTTGGAAGAAATGAAAAGGACAACCAATCGGTGGAAAAGGAAATCAGCAGCGCCTACGGTGTTCCTGTGAAAAGCTATAAAGTCGATATGTCATCCAGAAAATCGGTGGAAGAGGGGGTAGAAAAGGCCATTTCCTATTTCCGCCGCATTGATGTTCTTATCAACAATGCAGGCATATGCCGCCTGTCCACACCTTTTGCAGAAGTAAAAGAGGAAGACTGGAAAGAGACGCTGTCGGTCAATCTGTATGGCGTCATTTACGTTACGGGACTGGTAATTCCCCATCTTGAAAAAGAAGGCGGGAAAATCATCAACATTGCTTCCCTGGCCGGTGAAGTCGGAGGTATTGCTACTTCCGCCGATTATGTGGCCAGCAAGGCAGCCCTGCAGGGGATAACCAAGTCCCTGGCCCGGGAGCTGGGGGTAAAGCATATCAATGTCAATGCCATAGCGCCGGGCTTTGTCCGCACGCAGATGACAGAAAAGATGAGCATTCAGCTTTCTTCCATTCCCTTAAGGCAGGTGGCGGAGCCGGAGGATATTGCCGCTGCTGCTGCTTTTCTGGCTTCCGACGATGCCCGTCTCATTACCGGAACTACGCTGGATGTGAATGGCGGACTCTATATGAATTAAATCGGTTATAATAAAAACAGGAACTTTGGGGTTCCTGTTTTGCATTGAAAGGAAATCAGTATGAAACTATTTAGAAAACCTCTCATGATAGAATCACAAGGAAGTTTTGCTGCAGGCGGCACTGTGATCCGTGAGAAAGGGACCTATGAGGAAGCCCATGCTCTGTCTCCTGAGGGGCAGGAAAAGCATGTGGACCATGGCTATGTGTTTTATCAGATACCGGCAGATGCCAGGAAGAATGCTCTTCTTTTCCTGCATGGCGCCGGGCAGAGCGGGGCCTGCTGGGAAACTGCGCCGGATGGCAGGGAAGGGTTCCAGACTCTTTTTCTTCGTAAAGGCTACAAGGTGTACATCATGGACCAGCCAAGGAGAGGAAGAGCCGGAAGCGGCGGAGTGGAAGGAAAGGTGACACCTGCGGCTGACGAAGCGTTGTGGTTTGATATTTTCCGCTTCGGCCATTACCCTCATTACTTTGAAAATGTACAGATTCCCCGGGGAGAAGAAGCGGAAAACCAGTTCTGGAGAAAGGTGACGCCCAATACGGGAGCTTTTGATCCAAAGCTCACTGCCACGGCTCTTGCCGATACGGCAGGCCGGGCTGGAAATACCATCCTTGTCACCCATTCCCAGGGCGGCTCTCCGGGGTGGCTGGCAGCTATGAAGAGTGAGAATATAAAGGCCATTATTGCCCTGGAACCGGGAGTGGGATTTGTCTTTCCGGAAGGCGAAGTACCGCCGCCTATGGAATCATCAAGTCCTTTCGGACCCTTGAAAGGCGTGGCCGTTTCTCGAAACGATTTTGAAAAGCTTACTCACATCCCTATTCTTATGATTTTCGGAGACCATATTCCGGAAAATCCAAGTCCCCATGGCGGAGAGGATAACTGGCGTGTGCGCCTCAAGGAAGCCCGTCTCATGGCAGAAACTATCAACCGTTATGGCGGAGATGCAGAGGTCCTTCACCTGCCGGATATAGGGGTTTATGGAAATACCCATTTTCTCTTTGAAGATAAAAATAACGAGGAGATTGCAGACATTATAGACCGGTGGATTGTGAAAAAAGGACTGGGAGGATAGAAGACAGCTATCGGCTGCCCGCGGCCTGCTGTCCGACTGAACCCCGGTTTCGCCGAGTCCCACCGGCGGCTGAACCTCTTGACAACAGCCTGTATCCATGATACTGTAGACGTATCAATAGAAAACGATGAAGAAAAGAGTAGCCAGGCTGAAAACGGCAGAGCGAGTCCGGAGGGTGGAAGCGGATACGGATAGGGTGGTGAAGTGCATTTCAGAGTTTGGAAGGCTGAAGGTGAGTAGGTTTTCCCGGGAGCTCCCGATACAGAGCAGGGGTATGATAGTACTCGCAAAGGTATGTCTGGCGACGGATATATGAATTTAGGTGGAATCACGGGTCTCCCGTCCTGAAAAGGATGGGAGGCTTTTTGTTTTGATTGAAATTATTCTAAGGGGGAAATTGTTATGAGAAAAGCTGTAAAAATGGCATCAGTAGCACTGGCTTCTCTTCTGGCGGCAGGTATTTTTGCAGGATGCGGCGGTGACCAGAAGGCTGCTTCTTCCAAAGCAGCTGCCGCTGATGGGAAAACTTCTGTGAAGCTGGTGCTTTCCAGTACGGAACGTCCGCTTTCCTGGGCCGATGAAAATGGCAAGCTCCAGGGCTATGAATACGACATCTGGCAGGAAGTGAATAAAAACCTGAAGGATTACCATCTGGATATTCAGGCTGTTCCACCGGAAACCCAGGATGTGATGATGGAGTCCGGTGATGCCAAGGTGGCTTCCGGCGGTTATTACCGTACACCGCGCCGGGAAAAAGACTACATTGTTCCGAAGACGCCTATCGGTGTTTCCTCTGTCATGGTTTACATGTCCAAGGATAATGCACAGAAGTACCACAGCCTGGAAGATGTCATCAAGGGCGGCGGCAAACTGGTGCCCAATACGCCTAACGGAGGTATTTATAAAGTCCTCACTGACTGGAATGCAGCGCATGACAATCTCATGAAGGAAGTTCCTATCCAGGACGGCCTCACTCCGGCAGAACGGATTACGTCTCTGAAGAACGGTCAGTACGATGCCCTGGTTTACCCAAACAATCTGGGCGTTGAAGATATTGCCAAAGCGATGAATTTTGAAATCGTGGCTTTGGACAAGCCTATCAAAGTGAATGAAACCGTGGTCATTGTCAATAAGAATGAACAGAAGCTGGCTGATGAAATCGAAGCAGCTCTGGAAAAATTGTCCAAAGATGGTACACTGCAGAAGATTTCCGAAAAATGGTATCACCGGAATCTCTTCGATCAGTTGAAGGATGCAGGTAAATGATTTCGTAATATATATGTATTATATTATAGAGGGGAGAGTGAAGATGCTCTCCCCTCTTCATCATGGACAGGGAGGTTATGATGGATACAGAAGAAAAATATATGTCCCATCTGCAGGGGGTAGTTAAGATTCCTACCGTTTCGTCGGTGAATGATGAAAACACCGACTGGTCCCAGTTTGACCGGCTCCATCAGTATATGCAGGAGGCCTGGCCTTTGATTTTTGAAAAGTTGTCTCTTACCAGAATCGGAAAGGCAAGTCTTCTTTTCCACTGGAAATCGGAAAATCCGAAGAAAGAGCCTGTTCTTTTCATGGCTCACCAGGACGTGGTGCCTGCCATTCATGAAGAGCAGTGGAGCCATCCGCCCTTTGGAGGAGAAGTGGATGAAGGATGCCTCTGGGGAAGGGGTGCCGAAGACTGTAAATCCGTGCTGACTGCAGAAATGGATGCGGTAGAAGAACTTCTGGAAGAGGGCTTTGCACCGGATTTTGATATTTATCTTTCCTTCGGACACAATGAGGAAGTCCAGTGCACGCCGGATAAAAAAGGATCGGTTCTGACCGCTGCCTACCTGAAGGAACAGGGCATCCATCTGGCCTGCCTGTTCGATGAAGGGGGCAATGTGGAGGAAGGAAGGGAGGGAGAGCCGCCGCTGGCCCTGGTGGGTATGGCGGAAAAGGCACCCAACGAATTTGTGCTTTACAAAGACGGAGCCGGCGGTCATGCCAGCAAGCCCGGCCGGGGCACTGTGCTTGGCGATGTGGCAAGGGCAATGGCTGCTGTAGAAGCGCATCCCATGCCCTACAGACTCACTCCTCTGGTGAAAGCCCATTTGAAAGCGGTGGTGCCTCTTCAGGAAGAGCCCCTGAAATCCATCGCAGGTCATCCGAAGAAGAACTGGAAGAAACTAGTCAGGCTGGCTGGAAACGACAGAATTCTGGATGCTCTCCTTCATACCACCTTTGCCGTTACCATGGCAGAGGGAAGCAGCCAGGCCAATGTGCTTCCTTCTCATGCAGAGGCTACCATGAGTGTCCGCATCCTCCAGGGGGATACGGTGGATTCCGTTACCAGATATCTGGAATCTATCATGCCCGACGGAGTGAAGGTGAAGGCTTCCTTCGCGGAAAATCCTCACCCCGCAGGAGAGGTGAAAGGAGAAATGTTCCATCTTCTTTCCAGGACCATTCATGAAGTCTATGGCAAAGATACGGTGATTGCACCGAACCTCATGCTGGGGGCTACAGACTCCAGAAATTATGCGGATGTCTGCGATCACATCTACCGTTTCACCGGACGGGTCAGGACAAACCGCTGGGGCGAAGCACACCAGGTGGATGAGAAAATGCCGGTAGACAAGCTGGATATGCCGGTGAAATTTATTAAAACATTTCTTAGAAATTATGAAGCAAAATAAATAGCAGTAAGGCCGTTCACCGTACTGCTGCAAAAAAAGACCGTGGAAAAATAGAAACCATTTTTTCACGGTCTTTTTTTATAAGAGGGCCGGCTTTTTCTTTCCCGTTTCCTTCTCATAGTCATCCGGATTGACCTGGCTTTCTGAACCGAGAGCTAGGGCTTTCTGGTAATACCACTCCTTATAGTCCAGCTCCTGCATATAGAAAAGGAGATGGTCGATCTGCTCTTTTACAAACTGCCGCTGTTCCATGATGAGGGCCTGCCTTTCTTTCAGGCTTTCATCGCCCAGAACCGCCAGCCTGGCATATTCGCGGATACGGCTGATGGGCATGCCCGTATTTTTCAGGCAGCTCAGCACATGAAGCCACTTGATATCTTCATCAGTAAAGAGACGGATGCCGTTCATACGTTGTATCCCGGGGAGAAGGCCTTCCTTGTCATAATAGCGGATGGTGGTGGGATTGATTCCGGTGAGGTCGGAAGCCTTTGAAATTGTGTAAGCCATTGTTATTCCTTTCTACAGTCTTGGGAAAAGCGCTGATTTCTTCATGAAATCGGATTTCATGGACATTGGGCTATGGATGGAATCTCTCTTTATTATAGTTCTTCCAGTTCACTTTAAGTCAAGAAAAGAGAAAAGGACGGATAGATTTCAAGTCCCTGTTTTCTCTGTTTTATGATAAAATAGACTCGCATGACAGGAGGAAAAAATGTATCAGAAACCGAAAATCGGACAGATAGAGCTTGATGGATGGGCCGTGCTGGCTCCCATGGCAGGCGTGAGCGACCTGGCTTACCGGGTCATTGCGCGACGCATGGGCGCCGCCATGACCACTGCAGAAATGGTGAGTGCCAAAGGGCTCTATTATAAAAATGAAAAAACAAGGGATATGCTGAAGATTGACCCCGGAGAACATCCGGTGGCTCTTCAGCTTTTCGGCAGCGAGCCGGATATCATGGCCCTGGGGGCTAAGGAAATGGAAAAGGCAGGGGCCGATATCATCGATATCAACATGGGCTGTCCCATGCAGAAAGTGGTGAAAAACGGTGATGGCTCTGCTTTGATGAAGAATATCCCTCTTGCTGCCGAAGTGGTGAAGGCCATGGCAGAGGCGGTCCACATACCGGTGACCGTGAAAATGCGACTGGGCTGGTCCAGAGAGACGGAAAACTGCGTAGAACTGGCGGAAGCAGTGGAGGAGGCAGGGGCCATGGCGATTACCGTCCATGGACGGACCAGGGAAGATTTCTACACCGGTCATGCGGACTGGGAAAAAATCGGCGAAGTGGTCAGGGCTGTTCATATTCCTGTCTTTGGAAACGGCGACGTGGTGGATGGGCCCAGTGCGGATCGGCTGATGAAAGAGACCGGCTGTGCCGGTGTGGCTATAGGCCGGGCGGCTTGGGGGAATCCCTGGGTCTTTAAGGCGGTGAATACATATCTGGAAACAGGTGAAATTCTGCCGCCGCCCACCAATGCCATGCGCCTGTCCATGGCCAGAGAGCATCTCCATGGTTTGGTAGAAGAAAAGGGAGAACATGTGGCAGTCAGGGAAATGCGGGCTCACGCCAGCCGTTATTTTCACGGCCTTCCGGAAGCGGCCGCTCTTCGCCGCTCCATCATGAAGGCACTGACAGAAGAAGAATTCAACCAGGTGCTGGATCAGTATGAAAAGAATAGACATTAGGAAAGTGCCGGTTCATTTATGATGTCTGTTTTTATGAATAAAAGAAGAGAATGATTGAGCGGCCCTTCCCGGTGGTCCCTTATGATGGGCAGGGCAGCTCATTTGTTTTCAAAAAACTGCAAATCAATGGCGAATTGCTATTATATAAAAATAAAAATAGTAAAAAATAAGAAAAGATAAAATAAAGTTGAAGGCCCCGTTATAATTACGGAAAGCCTATGGTATGAGGGCCTTGGGGTATTAAAATTTATTGACAAGGGAAAATGGAAATATTAGAATAATTAAGGAACGTGAGCAATTAGATGTTGGGTATTGCAGGCTTGTGCATGGAAAGCGCAGGCTTTTTTATCTCAAACGGGAGAGGAGCGGCCATGTCTGCTGAAAGGATTTTTATTTCCGAAGGCGTAAGAAAGGAAGAGTTTATCTTCTGTTCGACTGCCTCTCTTTTTGCTGGAGCGTTGTATTTGTATGGCATGAATACTCCTTTTGCGGGAATTGTATGACTTCGGGTCATTTTTCTGCAGAAGGAGATTTTTTTTGGGAGAAGGGTCCCAGAAAAGGGAGGAAATGAACAATGCATGTTGGAATTGTGATGGGCAGTGATTCCGATTTACCGGTCATGAAGAAGGCCTTTGCTATTCTTGATGATTTTGGCGTAACCTATGATGTAACCATTGCTTCTGCACACAGAACACCGAAGAAACTGGCTGATTTTGTGGCAGCAGAGGAAAAGAAGGGCGTTGGCGCTTTCATCGCCGGCGCCGGTATGGCAGCTGCGCTTCCGGGTGTGGTGGCCAGTCTGACGCTGAAACCGGTGATTGGTGTGCCTCTTTCCGGTGCGAAACTGGACGGTATGGATGCCCTGTTTTCTATCGTGCAGATGCCTTCCGGTATCCCTGTGGCTACGGTAGCTATTGACGGCACAAAGAATGCTGCTTTCCTGGCTGTGGAAATCGGTGCAGTTTCCGATAAGGCTCTTTACGAAAAGTATAAGGCTTACCGTGAAAAAGCGGCACAGGAAATCTATGCCAAGGATGAAAAGCTGCAGGCATCCCTGGGGAAATAAAGAATTATTATTTCCATTTTTTATTTCATAACAGCAGACATAAATCTGATATTTTTTTTTAAGGAGAAGAACCATGAAAGAATATAAACCTTTTAAATCCGGTAAAGTCCGTGAACTCTACGATCTGGGCGACAGCCTTGTGATGGTCTGCACCGACCGTATTTCTGCTTTCGATAATATTCTGAAGTGCCCCATTCCTGAAAAAGGCGTGGTGCTGAACCGTATGTCCAAATTCTGGTTTGATTTCACAAAGGACATCGTTCCCAACCATATGATTTCCATCGATACAAAGGATATGCCTGAATTCTTCCAGACAAAGGAATTTGAAGGCCGTTCCATGAAGACCATGAAGCTGAACATGATTCCGGTAGAATGCATTGTCCGCGGCTACATCACCGGCTCCGGCTGGGAAGGCTATCAGAAAGACGGCAAAGTCTGCGGTATCCAGCTGCCGGAAGGACTGAAGGAATGCCAGAAGCTGCCTCATCCGATTTTCACTCCCTCCACTAAAGCTCCGGTAGGGGAACATGACCAGAATATTTCCATGGAAGAAGGGGAAGCCTGGGTGAACAAGTTCTTCCCGGGAAAAGGCAGAGAATACATGGAAAAGCTGTCTGAACTGACCCTCGCTCTTTATAACAAATGCGCTGATTATGCTCTGGAAAGAGGCATCATCATTGCGGATACCAAATTTGAATTCGGCCTGGATGAAGAAGGAAATATCGTGCTGGGTGATGAAATGCTGACTCCTGATAATTCCCGCTTCTGGCCGGCCAAGGGCTATGAAGCAGGTCATGGCCAGCCTTCCTATGACAAGCAGTTTGTCCGTGATTACCTGAAGGCTCATCCGGGAGATACGGTTCCCCAGGATATCATCGACAAGACCATTGCCATTTACAAGGAAGCCTACGAACTTCTCACTGGTGAAAAGTTCTAAGGTTATGAAATGGACAGGATCATGCCTCAATGGGGTGGCATGGATCTGTCCCATGCGGAAAAGCCCCCATAAGACCGACAGGTCTGAAGTATAAGAAAGTCAGGAGAATTCCGTAATGTATAAAAGTATGGATGTATATGATGACAAGCCGCATGAAGAATGCGGAGTGTTTGGTATTTTTGACCGGGATCTGTCTGCGGTGCATGAAACCTACTACGGTATCTTTGCCCTGCAGCACCGGGGCCAGGAAAGTGCAGGTATTACTGTTTCGGACGGGAAAACCATGGAAACCTTCCGCGGCATGGGGCTGGTGACAGAAGTATTCCATAACCTGCCGGAGAAGGAAGGCCATATTGGTATCGGTCACGTGCGTTATTCCACCACAGGCTCCTCCATTCCGGTGAATGTGCAGCCTCTGCAGGCTGACAGCATCGACGGCCCCATGGCACTGGCCCATAATGGGAACCTGGTGAATACAAAGAATCTGAGACGGCGCCTTCTTCTGGAAGGCTCCACCTTCTCCACCACCATGGACACCGAAGTAATTATCAAACTGCTGGCCAGGAGCCGCCGGGCTACAGAAGAAGAAAAATTCAAGGAACTCATGGATGAAATCCATGGCGCCTATGCTATCGTAGCCTGCACCAATCAGGCCATCTACGGCTGCCGGGATCCCTTCGGCTACCGTCCCCTGGTGCTGGGTAAAACGGAACACGGATGGGTGCTGGCTTCGGAGACGCCGGCGCTGGATGCCATTGACGCAGAGTTTGTAAGGGATATACTGCCTGGTGAAATTGTCACCATTGATGACAATGGCGTTCGCTCCACCATGTACTGCCCTGTAGACAGTCATCGTCACGGCATCTGCTCCTTCGAATACATCTATTTCGCCCGCCCCGATTCCATCATGAACGGCCAGGATATTTACCGGGCTCGTCTCAATATGGGCAGGAAACTTTGGGAAGAAACACACTATGACGGCGATGTAGTCATGAGTGTGCCGGATTCCGGCAACGTAGCAGCCCTGGGATATTCGGCCGCTTCCGGCATACCCTTCGTAGAAGGGCTTTTGAAGAATAAATACATGGGCCGCACGTTCATCCAGCCGGGACAGAAAAAGCGCGAAAGAGCGGTGCGTATGAAGCTGAATCCTATCCGCATGAATGTGGAAGGCAAGCGCATTATTCTGGTCGATGATTCCATCGTCCGCGGTACCACCAGCGGTATTATCATCAACCTTCTGAAAAATGCAGGAGCTAAGGAAATCAAGCTGTGCATCAGTTCGCCGCCAGTACGGTATCCCTGCTTCTTCGGCATTGATACTGCTGAAAGAAAGCAGCTGATTGCCGCCAAGTATTCTACGGAAGAAATCCGCAAAATGATTGGTGCCGATGCGCTTCATTACCTGTCCCAGGAAGGACTGGCGGAATCGATTTCCGAAATTAAAGCATCGGATATGTGTTTTGCCTGCTTCGATGGGGTATACCCGGAAAAGGTGCCCCACAATGGACTGGGCAGCATGGAAGATGAAGAATAGGGAGGAACCATGAGCGAAAAGAAAAAAGGCTTGACCTATGCGGAAGCCGGCGTAGATATTGACGCCGGTGAAAGAGAAGTGGAACTGATTAAGAAATCAGTGCAGGCTACCTATACCCGTGGCGTTATGGGGGATATCGGCGGCTTCGGCGGACTTTTCCGTCTGAAGGATGAATTATCGGATGACCCCATCCTTGTCTCCGGTACTGACGGCGTTGGCACCAAGCTGCGCCTGGCTATTGAAATGGGTATCCACGATACCATCGGCCAGGACTGCGTAGCTATGAGCGTGAACGATGTTCTGGTGCAGGGTGCAAGGCCGCTCTTCTTCCTGGATTATATTGCTACAGGCAAGCTGGAACCAGAGCTGATGGCGGAAATCGTGAAAGGCGTAGCCAATGCGTGCATTGAGTCCGGCTGTGCCCTTCTGGGCGGCGAAACAGCTGAAATGGCCGGTTTCTATGCTAAAGGAGACTACGATGTGGCTGGCTTTGCCGTAGGCATTGTAGATAGAAAAGACCTCATTACCGGTGAAGATATTGCTCCCGGTGATGTGATTCTGGGCCTTCCTTCCACCGGCGTTCACTCCAATGGCTATTCCCTGGTACGCCGTATTATTAAGGATAACGGCCTTTCCCTGGACAAGGTGTATGGAGATATGGACAAGCCTTTGGGCGAAGTGCTTCTCACACCGACCCGTCTCTATCCAAAGCCTGTGATTCCTGTGCTGAAAGGGACCAAAGTGAATGGCATGGTCCATATTACCGGCGGCGGTTTCTATGACAATATTCCAAGAGTGCTGCCCAAAGGTACCCGGGCTGTGCTGGATGCAGAAAAATGGCCGCTCCTTCCGATTTTCCCCTTCCTTATGAAAGAAGGAGGCGTGGAACCCAGGGAAATGTACCGTACCTATAACTGCGGCCTGGGCATGCTCCTTATCATGAACAGGGAAAATGCGGAAAAAGCAAAGGAAATTCTGAAATCCATCCATGAACCGGTGTATGAAGTAGGCGAAATCACGGAAGGAAACCAGGATGTAGTTGTGACAGGTGGTCTTTTCAATGAGTAAGAAGAGAATTCTGATTTTTGCATCGGGCAGAGGATCCAATGCGGAAGCTATCCATGAAGCCACCATAGACGGCAGAGTGAATGGCACTGTGGTAGGAGTGATCTGTGACCATGCAGATGCCCAGGTGCTGAAAAGGGCAGAGCGATGGGGCGTTCCTTCCACTGTGCTGGAACTGAAATCTTTTGAAAATAAGGCAGCTTTCAATGATGCCATTCTGGAAGCGGCTAAATCCTATCAGCCCGACCTCATCTGCCTGGCAGGATATATGAGGATTTGCGGGGAAAACTTGATTCATGCTTTTCCAAACCGGATTATCAATATTCATCCGGCCCTTCTTCCCAGTTTCCGCGGGCTCCATGCCCAGAGGCAGGCTGTGGAAGCCGGTGTCAAAGTGGCAGGCTGCACCGTCCATTTCGTAGGGACGGGACTGGACGATGGCCCTATCATTACCCAGGTGGCAGTGCCGGTGTATGATGATGATACCGAAGACACCCTGGCAGATCGGATTCTCCAGCAGGAACATCCGGCTTACGTAAGGGTGGTCACTGCCTTTTGCGCGGATCAGCTTCATATCGAAGGCCATCATGTGAGCGGCATGCACAGCCGTCCTGAAAAATAAGACGCGTGTTGTATAGATAGAATTTAATTTCAAAGGGGGAGTCAAATATGGCAGTTAAAAGAGCCCTGATCAGTGTATCTGATAAGACAGGGGTCGTAGAATTTGCAAAAGGACTTCATGAACTGGGTGTGGAAATCATTTCCACCGGCGGCACCATGAAGGCCATTGCAGCAGCAGGCATTCCGGTAAAATCTGTTTCCGAAGTGACTGGATTTCCGGAAATGATGGATGGCCGTGTGAAAACACTGCATCCCAAGATTCACGGAGGCATCCTCGCTATCCGTGATAATCCGGAACATGTGAAAGCTATGAAGGAACACGGCATCAAAGGCATTGATCTGGTGGCTGTGAACCTCTATCCTTTCCGTGAAACCATTGCCAAACCAAACGTAACCAGAGCAGAAGCCATTGAAAATATCGATATCGGCGGTCCTTCCATGGTTCGTGCGGCAGCAAAGAACTACAAATACGTGACCATCGTGGTGGATCCATCCCAGTACGGCGAAATCCTGGAACGGATTAAGAATGATACCCTGGATGAAGATTTCCGCCTGAAACTGTCCAGAAAAGCATTCCTTCACACCGGCCTCTATGACTGCGCCATTGCAGACTACCTCACCAAGGAAGTGGACGGAGATAAAGACGGTCTGCCTGATGTATACTGCAAGGCCTTCGTCAAGCTCCAGGATCTCCGTTACGGCGAGAATCCGCATCAGAAAGCGGCATTCTATAAGGATCCGGAAGCCAAAGGCGGCATTGCTGCAGCTAAACAGCTTCACGGCAAGGAACTGTCCTACAACAACATTGTAGACATGGAAGCAGCCTGGGACCTGGTATGCGAATGGGGCGAAGACCAGCCGGCCTGCGTTATTATTAAACATACCAATCCCTGCGGCGCAGCTCTTGGCAAAGATGCGCTCGATGCTTTCCAGCGTGCCTTCAACGCAGACAGCAAATCTGCTTTCGGCGGTATTGTAGCCATGAACCAGGTCTGCGACAAAGCAGCAGCAGAAGCCATGAAACCTATTTTCTTTGAAGTGGTTATGGCTCCGAAATTCAGCCAGGAAGCCCTCGATATTCTGGAAACTAAGAAAAACATCCGTCTCATCGAAGTTCCGGCAGCCTTCAAAGAAGAACTGCAGCTTCATAAAGTATCCGGAGGCCTGCTGGTACAGACTCCGGACAACAGCGCAGAAACAAGAAAAGACTGCAAAGTAGTGACTAAGAGAGCTCCTACGGAAGAAGAATGGCAGGCCATGGAATTCGCATGGAAGATTGTAAAGCATGTGAAATCCAACGCCATCGTTCTCACCGGCAAAGATGTGACCTACGGTGTAGGTGCCGGCCAGATGAACCGTGTAGGTTCTGCGGATATTGCCATTGCAGAAGCCGGCGAAAAAGCAAAAGGTTCTGTCATGAGTTCCGATGCGTTCTTCCCCTTCGGCGATACCATTGAAGCAGCAGGCAAAGCCGGAGTTACCGCTGTGATCCAGCCCGGCGGCTCCATCAGGGATCAGGAATCCATTGATATGGCCAATAAGTATGGCATTGCCATGGTATTTACCGGTCATCGTCATTTCCGTCACAGTTAAGAGAGGTTTTTCCCATGAAGGTATTAGTCATTGGAAGCGGCGGCAGGGAACATGCCCTGCTCTGGCGGCTGGCACAGAGCCCTTCTGTCACTGAAGTCTACGCTATCCCCGGTAATGATGGCATGAGCAGTGTGGCACACCTGATTCCTTTGAAGGGCCATGAAGATATTCTGGACTTTGCCAGACTGATGAAGGTGGACCTCACCGTGGCAGGACCGGAAACGGTTCTCACTGAAGGTCTGGCAGACGAATTCGAAGCACAGGGGCTGCCCTTCTTCGGCCCCTCTAAAGCAGCTGCCCGTATCGAAGGGTCCAAAGGATTTGCCAAGAACCTGATGAAGAAATACGATATTCCTACAGCAGCCTATGAAGTATTTACCGATGAAGACAAGGCCGTGGAATACCTGAAAAACAACAGGAAGTATCCTATTGTCATCAAGGCGGACGGTCTGGCAGCAGGCAAGGGCGTCATCATTGCCCAAAGCGAAGAAGAAGCCATTGATACCGTAAAAGACATGCTGGAAGGACACAGCTTCGGCGGTGCCGGACGGTCTGTAGTCATCGAAGAATTTATGGAAGGGGAAGAAGCGTCGGTCCTCTGCTTCTGCGACGGGACCCATGTGGTACCTATGGTTTCCTCCCAGGACCATAAGAGAATTTTCGATAATGACAAAGGTCCCAATACCGGCGGCATGGGTGCCTATGCACCGGCCCCGGTGATGACCGATGAAATGATGGATGAAGTGAAAGTAAAAATTCTTCGTCCCATCATGGCAGCCATGAAAAAAGAAGGCTACCCTTTCAAGGGCTGCCTCTATGCAGGCCTTATGATTACCGACGAAGGCCCGAAAGTGGTGGAATTCAACTGCCGCTTCGGCGATCCTGAAACGGAAGCGGTGCTTCCCCTCTTTGACGGTGACCTGGCACAGGTTATGCTGGAATGCGTCCATGGAAATCTGAAAAAAGAAGACGTGAAATGGAAAAAAGGATGTGCCGTAGACGTAGTCATGGCCTCCGAAGGCTATCCCGGCTCCCATTCCTCCGGCGAAATCATCTCCGGACTAGATGAGGCAGAAAAGGCAGGCTGTATCGTATTCCATGCAGGCACTGTAAAGAAAAATGGAAAATACGTGGTTAATGGCGGCCGTGTCCTGAATGTGGTGGCCCTGGCCCCCACACTGGAAGAAGCGAAAGCCAAAGCCTACGAAGGAGTTTCCAAAATCCACTGGCAGGGTGTACAGTATCGCCATGACATAGCGGATAAAGGCATCAGACATCTGAAAGCTAAAGAATGATTCACAAAAGCGGAGCCCAAGGGCTCCGCTTTTTGTCTGCTCGTAAGACCGCTATCCGCTGTCATGAATACAAATGGGGCTCCGCTGCTCCTGTCATTTCGTAGAGAGAGAGCAAATCTACCGGGGAAAGGTTTCCTGCTGCGATGAATATGAGTATTGTCATGTTCTGCAGGGGACTTTTTACAATAATTTTCCTTTTGGAATTGGTTCCAGCAGTGTCATGTGGAATGAGAAACTATCTGCGACTTGAAATGTACTATACAGAATTTGCAAAGCAGTTTATTTATGCTATGTATTTAAGGTATAATGCTGTATATCAAGCAATTTCAATATATTTCATACACAGGGAAAGGAGCCTCATCATGGCAATCAGAATCGGCATTATGGGATATGGCAATATTGGAAAAGGAATAGAAACGGCACTGGCAGATTATCCGGACATGGAACTGGCCGTGGTATTTACCAGAAGAAATCCGGCAGATGTGAAGATTCATACTTCCGGAGTACCGGTCGTTTCAGCTGGAGAGGCGGAAAAGTGGAAAGATAAGGTGGATGTTCTGGTGCTGGCCGGCGGTTCCGCTACAGATCTCCCCGAGCAGACACCGGCTTATGCATCCCTTTTTAACGTCATTGATACCTTTGACACCCATGCCCATATTTCCAGGCATTTTGCCAAGGTAGATGAAGCAGCCAGGACCCATGGCAAAACAGCCATGATTTCCGTAGGCTGGGATCCCGGTCTTTTCTCCCTGGCCCGTCTTTTCGGCCATGTCATTCTGCCTGACGGCAAAGACTACACCTTCTGGGGCCGCGGTGTTTCCCAGGGCCACTCCGATGCCATCCGCCGAGTTCCCGGTGTGAAGGACGGTAAACAGTACACCTGCCCTGTGGAAAGTGCTCTGGAAGCCGTAAGAAATGGAGAAAATCCTGTGCTTACTACCAGAGATATGCATACAAGAGAATGCTATGTGGTGGCGGAAAAAGGGGCTGATAGAGGAACCATTGAAAACACCATCAAAACCATGCCCAACTATTTTGCTGATTACGATACCACTGTTCATTTTATTTCCGAAGAAGAACTGAAAGAAAAACACAGTGGCCTGGCTCACGGCGGATTTGTATTCCGCAGCGGCAGGACCGGTGTCCATAAAGAACATGACCATGTGATGGAATATCGTCTGAAGCTGGACTCCAATCCTGAATTTACCACCCATGTGGTCCTTGCTTATGCAAGAGCCCTCTATCGTTTTGCCAAAGAAGGGAAGAAAGGATGCTTCACCGTATTCGACGTGCCCCCGGCCTACCTTTCGTCCCTTTCCGGCGAAGAACTCAGGGCTCATTTACTCTAAACCTGTGATTCGCTCATGGTGCCTGTGTTGATAAACATTGGCAAGAGCTGCCGCATGATGAGATGGTATAAGAAGTTTTCTGTTCAAACTATCCCATTTTCACTATCCTATAAGATATTTGGAATCAAAGAGAAAATAATGCAATCAGCTTTTTTGATATTGTCGGATGGGCTCTGGAAAAGTGCAGGATCAGAGATGGCCGAGAGCAGGGAAGAAGCCTCTGCTTCGTGATATTTTGACATTTTCTCTCATTTACTATATAATGAGTTCGGCTATCCGGGGATGTACCGGTTTCGACAGAAGATTCTGGGCCATAAACAGCGAGTCGGGATTCCATCTACCCCGTTAAACGGTGGAAACACTTAAACGCAAAACGTGATTTTGCTTTAGCAGCCTAATCTGCTAATGTCCCCTGACGTTTTCCTATGACTTCAGGCTGACATCAACCAATAGGATACCGGAGAAGGAGGTTCGGGACTTCAAAGGGAAACCAATTCCGAAATCGGCAAAGGCAGTTTGTTCCTGTACGATACTTTGCTTAAATCTCAAACAGTAACTGCACTCGGAGAAATTTATGGGACAGGCTTTTTGGACAGGGGTTCGACTCCCCTCATCTCCACCAGAATCATCAGGGACTGTAAAAAATGATTTACATTTTTCACAGTCCCTTTTTTGTGCCTTTTTTTTGAAATGACAGTAAATGGTTCACCTTTATTGTCATCTCGAGTGGAGCTGCATGGGGACATGGGGACGAAGGCATCTGAGCTCAACGGAGGCTATGAGCCGGGAGATCTCCTGCCACAATGGAGCCTCCTCACTTCAGCGTGAGATTTCTCCACTCCGCTTCGCTTCGGTCGAAATGACAAGGAAGCGGGGAGAGCACTTATTTCAATTCGTCTTTTGTAAAACAGGAATAAGAAATCTGCTGTCCCATTGTCTAGTCAACTGACAGGGGACGCAATCATTTTTTGACAGGCCTATTTTTATTTGCCACATCAGCATATTGACAAATTTAAATATATAGAATATAATAAATACATAAAAACAGTGAAATTCATTTATGAACAATAAGGAGTGTATGCATATGATGGCACCGATTACAGGCACCGCAAATATTGATAAGGTTCTCACCGAAGGTGATGTGATTCTTGGATTTTCTGCTCCCTGGTGCGGATACTGCAGAAGACTGCGTCCTATGGTAGAAAAACTTTCCGGCGAAATTGAAACGCCTATTTATGGCATTAATGTTGATGAAGATGAGGAAATTGCGAAGCGATATGAAGTAGAAACCATTCCGACCCTCATTTATTTCCATGAAGGAAAACCGGTGAACCGGATTATCGGATATGGCAATGTAGGTTACAATGATCTGAAGTCTTTTGTAGAAAAAGCATCTCAATAAAACAAAAAAGGGGCCCAGGGGGCTTCTTTTTTTTATGCCTGTCTTGCTGATTTCTCTGATTTTATGGGCAGCCCATGGTGGGACGTGGTACAATGAAAGAAAGAGATTTGACAGGGAAGGGAAGTGGAAATGTGGGCAATGAGGCCTTGAATCTTACGAAAAAAGAACTGCTCAATCTGGGTGAGCAGTATTTGAAAATCAGGAATTATGACAGTGCCATGAAGTACCTGTCCCGGGCAGTAATCCAGGGCAGCAGCAGGGCAGGTACAAAGCTGTATGAATTGGGAAAAATTTTCTACAATAGGCTGAACTATGAGTCTGCATTCCGCTGCTTCCAGCTTTTGTCAGATAAAGGGCATGGAGAAAGTACCCTGCTTTTAGGGGAAATGTATGAGTATGGCCGGGGGGTGCGAAGCAGTCTGCAGAAGGCTTTTGACTGTTTTGCCACCGCTTATCAGCAGGGGGTCCCACGGGGCGCCTATCTGGCAGGACGGCTGATGACAGCCGATGCTCTCCGGTCAGAAGAAATCAGGGACATTGCGGTGAGCTGGTATAAGGAAGCCATTGCCGGAGGAATTACCGAGGCCTACGCAGCCATTGGAAAACTTTACATCGAAGATGGAAGGCGGGCACTGCCTGGAGATCCGCCGAAAAGTGATAAAACTGCTTTGTCCTGGTTTTTGAGGGGCGCAGTGCATGGAGATAATCTTTCCAGGGAACTGGCAGGTGATTTTTTCATTTATGGTATTGGTACGAAAACCGATGTGAAGCGGGGCATGGAACTTTATTTCCAGGCTTTCCATGATGGCAGCGTATCAGTATGCTTCAAGCTGGGTAACCTGTATTCCAATGGATTTTACGTTCATAAAAATATCGATTTATCCGTGGCCTGGTACTTGAAGGCCTTTGAACGGGGCGACAGCAGAGGAAAGTATTATGCAGGCCGGGTGTCCTATCTGGCAGGGAGGTCTTACCCCTCCATTCCGGAGGGGCTGGAAGAAAAGGCAAAAGCCCTTCATTACCTGGAGCAGGCCGCTTCTTTTGGATACGCTGATGCCTTTGAAATGCTGGCAGATATTTCCCTCAGCCGGGGGAATTATAAGAACTTTGAGGAAAATCTGAAACAGGGTACCCTGGCCGGCAGTGATGACTGCCGGGAGAAGCTGGTGCGGTACTGCTGCGGCCGGGCAATGAAAGCGTTGGGACCTGTGAAGGGACTTCTCGAATCCAGTGCGGTGATGAAGGTACCTCTTGACCGTAGCGATGAGGAACGTTTGAAGGAAGCTGCGTCCTGGTACAGGAAGGCAGCTGCTGCCGGAGATGGGGAAAGCTGGGCGATTCTGGCCAGATTTTATTTCTTCTATGGCGACATTCTTCAGGTGAGGGAACGAGATTTTACGAAAGCTGTCAAACAGGCCGGAAGTTCCGGTGCTGTGCAGTTGAAGCGGCTTTTATGGATGTATTATGCTGGCCCTGAAGCGCTCAATGGCGAAGTATTTCATAAGGAAAATGCAAAAAAAGCCTTTCAGATGGCTCGCCAGCTGGCAAGGGAAGGATATGCTGCATTTTATCCGGTTTTATCCTCTTATTATGAAATCGGATATGGTACAAGGAAAAACAGCCACCTGGCTGCCCATTGGGCTGAAAAAGCCCGGATTTGACAGGAGAAAAAGAAATGGAATTATCAGAATACCTTGACCGGGTAAGGAAATTGAATCCACTGGTCCATCATATAACCAATTACGTCACAGTAAATGACTGTGCCAATGCCTGTCTGGCAGTGGGAGCGTCGCCGGTGATGGCAGATGCCATTGATGAGGCGGGGGATATGGCGAGTATTTCCTCTGCCCTGGTACTGAATATAGGCACCTTGAATGTAAGCAAGGTGGAATCCATGATAGAGGCAGGCCGCAGCGCCAATGCCGGAGGAATCCCGGTGATTTTCGATCCGGTGGGCCAGGGGGCCACTGATTTTCGGAATCGCATGGCAGCGGAAATCATGAGCCATGTATCCATGTCAGTCGTACGAGGAAATATGTCGGAAATCCTTTCCCTGGGAGGTGAGCATATCCATACGAAAGGGGTGGATACCGGCGCGGCCGTTGAAATCAGGGAGGCTGAGGCCATCGCATCCCGTCTGGCTGAAAAATGGAAGGCTGTGGTTGTTATCAGCGGCGCTTCTGATATTGTGACCGATGGAAAGCATCATGTGCTGATTCATAATGGCTGTCCCCAGATGTCCCTTATTACCGGTTCCGGATGCATGTGTTCCACTGTGATTGGGGCCTTCTCAGGAGCGAATCCGGAAGATCCCTTTGGAAGTGCTGCTGCCGCTATGGCAGCCATGGGACTGGCTGGAGAAAGAGCTTGGGACAAATGGGGCAGAGAAGGTCTTGGTCATTTCCATATGGGCATTCTGGATGAACTGGGACGAATGACAGGAGAAAGTCTGGCCAAAGGAGCTCGCTATGAGGAAAATTGATTACAGATTGTACCTGGTGACTGATAGAAAACAGCCGGCGCCGGGGACTTTTGAAAAAGTGGTAGAAGAAGCCTTAAAAGGCGGAGTTACCCTGGTACAGCTTCGGGAAAAAGAAGGGGACACCGGGCTTCTCTATGAAAGGGCAGTGAAACTGAAACAAATCACAAAAGCTTACCATGTTCCCCTGATTATTGATGACCGCATCGATATTATGATGGCGGCGGATGCAGATGGTGTGCATTTGGGGCAGTCCGATATGCCGGCTGCTTTGGCCAGAAAGCTCATCGGAGCAGAAAAGATTATGGGCGTTTCTGCCGGCACGCTGGAAGAAGCGGTGAAAGCAGAAAAAGACGGGGCGGACTACCTTGGCGTAGGGGCCATGTTCCCTACGGCTACCAAGAAAGATGCAGATATAACCACGCCTGAAACCCTGCGTAAAATCATGGATACAGTGCATATACCGGTGGTCACCATCGGCGGCATGAATGAAAGAACTATCCCTCTCTTTAATGGATATGGACTTTCGGGATTTGCCGTAGTATCAGCCATTATGGCAAGCCGGGAGCCGGAAAAAGCAGCAAAAAACCTGAAACGAATAATTGATGACATAGTGGGCCGGTAAAGGACTGATTCCTACATGGAGCCCTTAAAATTTGCAGCTCTTCCTGAAATGGAATTTTCAACTTGCTTGGAATAAAAATATTTTATAAAACTGTTGACATAATCAAAAGTCTATGCTATCATGATACACGTTGCTGATGAAGCAGCGGTCATGAAGAAAAACATTTGAAAAAACTTCTAAAAAAGAGTTTGACAAAACGAAAACTTCGTGGTAAGATAATCAAGTCGCTTGAAGAGCGATGATTCTTTGAAAACTGAACAGTACAGCGA
>ERZ791736.74-NODE-74-length-51787-cov-11.747255_pt1 | contig 51787 bp, 36 predicted proteins | sample MGYA00509940_ERZ791736 | MGnify/ENA primary metagenome ERZ791736 (study PRJEB30046, sample SAMN00792014) | human gut metagenome | study: EMG produced TPA metagenomics assembly of the A metagenome-wide association study of gut microbiota in type 2... | reverse complement strand
TGTCATAGGGCTTGATTGGCATTCTGGTGATTAGCCGCTGCGCGGCTCCCCCTTAGCCGGCTGCGCCTTTGGACACACCTTCGGTGTGAAGGTTCAGGGTTCAAAGGGTTCAGAGTGTGGTGGTAGCGGCTTCGCCGCAGTTTTATAGTGCCGCCTTTCAGTCGGCCCCCTTCCACCGCTTCGCGGTCCCCCTCTGCCCCGTTGGAAGGCATCCCACTTGTACCCATAGTTGGAAGACGCAAGGGTGGGCAAGGTTCCCTGTCCCACGAAAAAAAGCATTAAAAAAACAGCCCGAGGGCTGTTTTTTTTAATGCTTTTTATTGGATGGAAGCTCTTACTTTTTCCAAAGCATCCCGGTCCGTCATGTTCCAGGTCAGGGGCGTCAGGGTAGGATAGCCGCGGTGAATCCAGAAAACGTCGGTGTCCGGCGCTGCATCGGGAAGCATTTTCCCGGAAAGCCAGAAGCCCAGATGGCCTGAGGGGTCTTTCATTTCGCGGATGGCATTTTCATAGCGCTGCACGCCAAGCTTCACCACCTTCAGATTGTCCAGGCACAGTTCCTTCCCCTCTTTAGGGATATTGAGGCTTAAGGTGCCTCTGTATTTTTCCTGGACGAAATATTTCTTTATGATGTCAAAGGCAAAGGTAGAAGCTTTATCCAGAAAATCCTTGTCCTTTATGGTTTCTGCTGAAAGGGCGATGGAGGGAATGCCGAAGACCGCCCCTTCCAGGGCGCCGGCTACGGTGCCGCTGTAAAGGCAGTCGGTGCCGCTGTTGTAGCCATTGTTGATGCCGGATACCACCAGATCCGGCATGTCATTCCGGAGCCAGTGTTCCAGGGCCAGCTTGCAGCAGTCTGCCGTGGTGCCGTTGCAGGAAAGGACAGAAATATTTTCTCCATAGCTTTCCTTGTGCCACATACGCAGATAGGTCTGGAGGGACAGGGAGGAGGAACAGGAGCTTCTTCCCCGATTGGGAGCAATGACGGTGACCCGGCCCAGGCGGGAAAGCTTCTTCGCCATTTCAATCAGTCCGGGAGACTCGAAGCCGTCATCATTGGTCATAAAAATATGCATGGTTCACCTGATTTCTAACACATAGATTCTGATTCCTTTATTGTACCATATAAATAGAAAAGATTCTATATAGATTCTGTAAAGTCCAAAGCCCTTACTTTCTGGCAGCAGCACTCATTTTCCCTTCCTCTTTTTTCAGGAAATGAAGGAACGAGTGGTTTTCGAAGAAAAGGAAAATCATGGGCATCACAAGGAGCGTAAAAATGGTGGAGGTCAAAAGGCCGCCGATGATCACCCAGGCCATGGATCTTCTTGTTTCGGAGCCCGCCGTCACTGCCAGGGCTGTAGGTAGCATGCCTACGATCATGGTAAAGGTGGTCATAAGGATAGGCCGGAGTCTGGTCCTGCCTGCTTCCAGCACCGCGTCCTTCGGATTCATGCCCCTGGTATGCATGAGGGTCAGGGTGTAGTCCAGAAGGAGTGTGCCGTTCTTGGCCACCACGCCATCCATGACGATGATGCCGATCATGGAGTAAATATTCAGAGAATCATTCATGAGGAAGAGGAAGAAGAGAGAGCCGATCAGTCCGAAGGGCAGGGAAAACATGCGGATGAAGGAAGTTTTGGCCGATTCGTAGAGCACGGATAGGACCATGTACACCAGCACCATGCCCATGAGGAGGGCCGCCAGGAGTTCTGTGAAACTTTCATTCATGCTGTCCGCCTGTCCGGAGAATCGGAAGCTCACAGTCTCAGGCAGTCCGGCGTCCTCAAGGTCATGGGTCACTTCTTCAATGACCTGGCTCAGCGGACGGCTGCCGGGATTTCCGCCGATGATGATGGACCGCTGTTTATCGGTGCGGTTAATGGTAATGGGCCCTTCTTCATCTTTGATCTGCGCCACATCGGAAATATGGACCAGGCCTTTGGATGTTTCAATGGGAATCACTGCGAGATCCGATTTCTTATAGGATTCACCGCCCCTGAAATATACATTGATATCCGTATCATTGCCGCTGTTTTTCACGTCGTTTGGAAGGACGCCGCCGCCGCTGCCGCTGATGGCAGATGACAGGGTATCATAGAGGCTTCCCACGGTGACGCCGTAGTATTTCAGCTTATCCCTGTCCGGAACGATGGAGAGCTCCGGCAGTCCTTCCTGGTAGGTGGAGCTCACATCGGTGATGCCATAGTCCCCCTGCTTCAGCATATCCTGTACCTTTTCAGAAGCAAGAATCAGATCCTGCATATTGTTGCCCCGGAGTTCCAGGCGGAAAGCACCGCCGCCCTGGCCCAGCCCGCCGCCGGAGGTGCCGGACACAGAGGCCTGGTCTTCCTTGATTCTCACATCGCCGTCATGGATGTTTTGGGAAATCCAGTTTCTCATTTCATCGGTAATGTCCCAGATAGAACGGTTCCGGTCCTGCCTGTCCATGAGAGACACCCGGATACGGCCGGAATTGACGCCGCTGCCGCCGCCCACCATGGCCATGTAGTACTTGGCTTCCGGCACCTGGGACAGATAGTCCTCCAGCTGGGTGGTCACCGCATCGGTGCGCTCAATACTGGCATCGGTGGGAAGCTTGATCTGCACATTGAAACCGCTTTCATCGGTACGGGGCATGTACTCCCTGCCGATGATGCCCAGAGGCACCATGGCCGTAAAGAGGGCCAGCGCCAGGGCTGTGCCTGCAAAGAGTTTCTTTTTATGATGAAAGCTCCAGTGGAGTGCCTCTTCGTAGAAATCCTGCATGCCTTCTTCCATCCGGTCCATCGCCCGCCAGAGTTTCCTGTCCGGTACGTGAAGGCCTTTTTGGAAGAATCGGGAGGCCAGCATAGGTGTGAGGGTAAAAGAAATGAAAAGGGAAAAGAGCGATGCAAAAACGATGGTCAGTCCGAACTGGCGGAAGAACTGGCCGGTCATGCTGGTCATAAAGGCGATGGGCAGGTACACCACCACATCGCAGATAGTAATGGCAATCGCCGCCATCCCGATTTCCATACGGCCCTTCACCGCCGCCTCTTTGGGACTTTCTCCTCTGGCCAGATGGCGGTGGATATTTTCCAGCACCACAATGGAATCATCGACCAGGATGCCGATACAGAGAGTCATGCCCATGAGGGACATCATGTTGAAGGTAAAGCCTGCCATGTACATGGCAAAGAAGGAGGCAATCAGGGAGGTAGGAATGGCAATCATAACGGCCGCTGCGGAACGCCAGCCCCGAAGGAAGAGAAAGAGCACCAGGCCTGTGGTGAAAAGGCCTTCCACCAGGGTGCCCAGGGTATTATGAAGGGCCGTCCGCACATAGGCAGCGGAATCGTTGACCACGATGAACTGATAGTCGGGATACTCTTTTCTCAGCTGCTCCAGCACCGTCATGACGGCGTCGGAAGTGGAAACCAGGTTGGCATTGCTGTTCTTGTAAATGGATATGCCCACGGCGTCCTGGCCGTTAATCCGGGCATAGCGGGACACTTTTTTGTCCTCCCGCACCACGTCTCCCAGGGCAGTAATGGGTACGGCGGCGCCGCCCTGAGCAGTGACATAGATTTTCTTGATGTCCTCCACCGAATGGTACTGCGCATTCAGCCGGATCTGGGTCTGACGGCGGTCCGTGTAGGAGGAGCCGGCGGGAGCCAGCTTGTTTTCCCGTTTCAGAGCCGAAATGATGTCATTCATGGAAATTCCGTAGTAGGACAGTTTGTCCCTGTCTATCTTGACCGCAATTTCGGGGTCCCTGCCGCCGGAAAGTTCCACATCCGACACACCGTCGGCCTTGGTGAAATCGTTGGTCAGCGTATTGTCCGCCAGCGAATACATTTCATCCAAAGGATGGGGCGAAACCAGGGCCAGGTCCAGGATAGGCGCTGCATCCATATCCCTCTTTTCCACCACCGGGTCATCGGCGTCATCAGGAAGGCTTTTCCTGATGGCATTGACCTTCTGGGAAGCGTCCACCGCCGCTGCATCCACATCGGCATCAAAATTAAGCTCCAGGGTAACCTGGGACTTCCCGGTCCTGGACTTGGAAGTAATATGCTTGACATCGGACACCGAGGAAAGGGCATCCTCCACGGGCTTGGTCACCTGCTGCTCCACCGATTCCGCATCGGCGCCGTCATAGGTGACGCTGACTACCACATAGGGCGTATTGATTTTCGGATATAGTTCCACCCCCAGACGGTAGTAGCTGTAAAGCCCCAGGGTCACGAAGAAGAGGACGATCATGATGATGCCCACAGGATGGGTGACGGCGTAGCGGGTCATATTCAACCGATTCATACCGTTTCCTCCACATCCACCGTCATACCGTCTTTCAGTTTGGAAATATTGGTGACTGCCGCCTGGTCTCCTTCCGAAATTCCTGTAAGGATTTCAATGGAGTCATCATTATAAAGGCCGGTGGTGACCTCCACCTTTTTCACCTTATGGCTGCTGTCAATCAGGAAGGCCCACTTCTTACCATTATTTTCAAGCACCCCTTCCTTGGGCAGGTACAGGGCATTCTTCCTTTCCAGAGCCATCACAGTGCTTCGGCCAAACATGCCGCCCCGAAGATTCCTTCCATCCCCGTCAAGTAGGATGCGGACCTTGTAGGAATGGGTAGAGGCATCCAGATCCGGGCTGATATAAATGATCTGTCCCTTTACCGTCTCTCCCAAGGAATCGATGGAAACATCCATTCCCATACCTTCCCGAAGAACCCCGATGTCCTGTTCCGCCACGGCGCAGTCCAGGTACAGAGCACTGTTATCCACAATGGTTAAAAGCTTCTGGCCTGCCGACGCCCACTCGCCTGCTTCCGCATCCCGATAGCCGATAGTACCGGACACAGGGGCATACATGGTCATATCCCCCTTCTGACTTTCCAGGGAATCTACAGTATAAGCCGCCTTTTCTGCTGCCGCTTCTTTGCTTGCAATCACTGCCGGCACGCCCTCCACATCCTGGCCGGTCAGGTTCTGAAGGGCCGCTCTGGCTTCCATCATGGCCTGGTACTTGTCATCCCGCTCCTGTCTGGAAACGGCGCCTTCCTGAAACAGGGTGTCATAGCGGTTAAAAGTGGAAAGGGCATTGTCATAATCACTCTGGGCTTTCAGGGTACCTGCGTCATAGGAAGCCCTGCTTTCCACTGCATCTGCCGCAGCCTCATGGCTGCCGGCCCGGTTCTGGGCAATGGAAAAGCTGATGTCCTTCGTGTCCTGGGAAACAAGGATATCCCCTTTTGTCACTTTGTCCCCCAGATCTACATATACTTTCTCCAGCCGTCCTGCATACTTGGGAGAAATATCCACCGATTCCCGGGGCACTGTATCTCCGGACAGTACCACCCTTTTCATCATGTCCTTTCTCTCCATTTTTTCCACCTTCACCAGCGGATGGGCCAATGTTTTCCCTACGCTCACCCGGCTGCGGTGAGTGTAGGCGTAAATGCCGCAAAGCAGGAAAACAAGGATAACAGTCCATATGATGATTTTTGCTTTTTTAGAATGAAGCCATGAAAGCTGCATAAAATCCTCCCCATGATGATTCATGACCGCCATGAATCGTCTGCTTCCTTCATTATACAGGGCCCATGATATGATTCATAGATTGTTGCAAAGAATTTATCATTCCTTATCATTTCTCTGCCCGCAGCCGCGGGTGCAGCAGAAAATAAAAAAGCGGTGAAGAAATGAGGAACATTTCTTCACCGTTTTTTTACTGATCGATTTCTTTCTTTCTGGTGAGCTTGGCCTGCTCAAAATGCATGCTTCTTGTATGGATGGTATGGACCCAGCCCTTCTTATGGCGGTCTTTCCAGCCAAGGATGGTGACCGGAATCCAGGAATACATGAATACAGGATAAATGAGCCAGTAGAGATAAATTTTCAGAGGCACTTCGATCTGCAGCAGCACGATGAGGGGCACCACGGACTGGATGAAGCCAAGCACCGCCCAGAACTGGCGGGGCACCAGCACATCGTTGTACAGAATCACCGTGAAGCAGGGATAGAACATATTGATATATGTCATGATGAGGTAGAAGGTGGAGAGCAGAAGGAAATAGTTCTGCAAAAGCTGCATGATGCCATCCAGGATGACAATGCTGTGCCTTTTGATGCCTTCTCTGAAAAGGATGGGAATGTACCGTTCAGAGCAGTCGAACTGGCCCTGGGCCCACCGCTTTCTCTGGCGGCAGGAAGCCATGAAGCCCAGCGGTTTCTCATCATAAATAATGGCATCATGAACCCAGCAGGTGCGGATGCCATGGGACAGGCATTTCATGGAAAATTCCATATCCTCAGTGAGGCAGTCGCAGCCCCAGCCGTATTTCTTCACAATATCTGCCGCAATGCACATGCCTGTACCGCCGAGGCAGGAGGACAGGCCCAGATTATACTTGCCTAGATGCCAGAGATGGTTGATGGTCCAGAAAGCAATGGCAAAGGTGCCGGATACCCAAGTATCCGTGGGGTTCTTGGCGGACAAATAGCCCTGCAGCACCTTCTGGCCCTTCAGAAGGCGGTTGTTCATAACCGCCAGGAAATCCAGATGGACCAGGTTATCAGAGTCGAAGACGCAGAAAGCATCATAGCCTTTGTTCAGGGCGAAAATCTTCGGGAATACCCAATCCATGGCATACCCCTTGCCCACCAGCTCCCTGTTGGTCCGTTCAAAGACATGGGCCCCGTGGGCGCGGGCAATATCGGCGGTATGGTCGGTGCAGTTATCTGCAATCACATACACATCGTAGAGCTCTTTGGGGTATTTCAGCATTTTCAGGTTTTCCAGAAGGTCTGCCAGCACCATTTCTTCATTATGGGCCGGTATGACCACGGCAAATTTGCTCTTTGGAGGTGCCAGATTTTTTTCTTTTCGATGCCACATGCCGCATACAGCAATGACCGTATAGTAAATGGTAAAAAACGCCACGATCAGCTGTACGGGGATCATGATTATATCGAGTATGTAAGTCATTATTCTTTCCCTTCGCCGTTTTCTCCGGCAGTTTTCCAGGTTCTCTTTGCTTTCCGTTTTGCCTTTCTGCGGTTCAGGAAGGTATTCATCATGCCGAACATGATATAGCCGGCGCAGAGAGCTGCTGCCCATACAGGCCAGTAGAAAATGGTGCAGATAATGAAGAAGGCAAAGCAGATCAGAAGAGCCGGCAGATGAAGCTGATCGGCGCTGGCCCCTTTGTTGTCGGGATAGTGGATTTCACTGACCATGAGGAAGGCCAGAAGAAGTACGCACAGCACGGCCAGCCAGTTCCAGATCTTAATGCCCGAAAGTACATAAGCTGCCACAATGACACCGGTGGTCGGGCAGGGCAGGCCTTCAAAATAGCCGTGCACACTGGTGACCTTCACATTGAACCGGGCTAGACGGAAGGCACAGAAGGTACCCAGAAGAGCGCAGGGAATGAATCCCACCGGTCCCAGTTCATGCAGCTGGTAGGCATACATGAGAGCGCCGGCGGCGATGCCGAAGGAAATGTCATCGGACAGGGAATCCAGTTCCACGCCCATGGGACCTGCCGTATGGAGGGCCCGGGCCACTCTTCCGTCAAGAGCATCCGCCACCATGGCGATAAGAATGAATACAGCTGCCGTTTTGAAATTGCCCTCAATGGACATCATAATCGACAGACCGCCAAATAACGCATTTGTTGCTGTGACGGCATTTGCAATCCAAGATTTATTCACTTACTTCAGCCTCCCTACGACAGTCAGACCGCCTTTGACCTTATCGCCTTTTTTTACACAGATTTCGCAGTCACCGGGAATGTAGAGCTCCGTGCAGGAGCCGAACTTAATCATTCCGTACAGTTCTCCCTTGGTGAGCTTGTCTCCCAGGTTCTTCCAGGAAACCACCCGCCTTGCCAGGATGCCGGCAATGAGGATGACCAGGATAGACCGCTTCTTTCCTGTAATACCGATGGCACCCCGTTCATTTTCAAAACCTACCCCTTCCTTATAAGCAGGAAGGAACCGGCCCTGGGTATAGGACTGGTACTTGATTTCACCTGCCATGGGGCTGCGGTTGCAGTGGACATCAAAAATGGAGAGGAAAATGGTAATCCTGTGACATTTTTCCCCAAGAAACGTATCTTCCTCCACATCATGGGACACATCCACCACCGTGCCGTCTGCCGGGGACACCAGGGTATCATCACCGGGGACGATTTTCCCGTTCCGCGGCGGGCACCGGAAAAAATAAGTAAAATACAGACAAAGTACGAACGGTATCACTGCTGCGTAATACCATTTCAGATAACAGAATAGAACTCCGAGAAGGAAAGTCACCGCCATGAAGGGATAGCCTTCCTGTAATATGATAGGTTTTTTCAGCATCACTGACTCCTGCGTTCTTTTTTCCATTTCCCCACAGCCCGCATAAACTTCGGCAGAGCCATCATGCGGCCGATGCGGCTGGGCTGCAGGTACAGGCGGTAAGCCCATTCCAGACGGTTTCTCTGCATCCAGAGAGGCGCCCTCTTCAGGTTGCCGCTCATGACGTCAAATACACCGCCGATTCCCATAGAAAGAACGCCCAATTCCTCCTTGTGGGCATAGAGCCACTTTTCCTGCTTTGGCACGCCAAGGCCGGCAAAAAGCAGCTTTGCCCCGCTTTTTTTAATATCTTCGATGATTTTCTTTTCTTCTTCTTCATTGAAATAGCCGTCATGGCATCCTACCAGGGAAAAACTTCCGTGGTCTTCCATGAATTTTCTGGCTGCTTTGGCAGCTACCCCCGGATTTCCACCCAGAAAATAGACCGGCCAGTTCATGGCCGAGGCCTTTTTCAAAAGCTCCGTGGTCAGGTCCGCTCCGGTCACCCGTTCCGGGAAGGGGGTGCCCAGCTTTTCTCCGGCCCAGAGTACGCCGGCGCCGTCAGGAACCACAAGATCTGCGCCGTTCAGTATACGGGCCAGTTCATGGTCCTGCTGTGCAATCATAATCATTTCTGCATTGGCCGTGGCAATCATGGAAGGCTTCCCTTCCATGATTCTCTTTTCCGCAAAGGCCAGTGCTTCTTTCATGGTCACCGCATGGATGCGGATATCCATGACTACATGGGATGTCAACGTTATATCCTTCATTTCGTACTGTAATTCGGTGCTTCCTTCGTAATGCTTACATCATGAGGATGGCTTTCACGGAGGCCGGCGCCGGTGATTTCAATAAACTGGGTTTCCTCGTTCATGGTTTTGATATCCGGCGTGCCGCAGTAGCCCATGGACGCACGGAGACCGCCGATGAGCTGGAAAAGCACATCGGACACATGGCCCTTGTAGGGGATCTGTCCTTCAATGCCTTCCGGCACCAGTTTCTTCGCATTCTGCTGGAAATAGCGGTCCTTGCTTCCGGCCTGCATGGCTCCCAGAGAGCCCATGCCGCGGTAAGCCTTGTATTTCTTACCCTGATAAATGATGGTTTCTCCCGGGCTTTCGTCGGTGCCGGCCAGGAGGTTCCCCAGCATGACAGAGGAAGCGCCGGCGCCAAGGGCTTTGGCAATATCGCCGGAATACTGGATGCCGCCGTCGGCAATGATGGGCACCCCTGTGCCTTCAGCCGCCCTTGCGCAGTCATAAACAGCGGTAATCTGGGGCACACCAATACCGGCAACTACACGGGTAGTGCAGATGGAACCAGGGCCGATGCCTACCTTCACCGCATCTACGCCGGCTTCGATCAATGCTTTGGTGGCTTCATAGGTTGCCACATTGCCTGCAATCAGTTCCAGATGAGGGAAATCTCTGCGGAGGCGGCGGATGGTTTCAAGCACCCCTTCGCTGTGGCCATGGGCCGTATCAATTACGAGCACATCTGCTTTGGCAGAAAGGAGGGCTTCCACCCGGTCTTCCACATCCGGTGTCACACCGATGGCTGCGGCTGCCAGAAGACGTCCGTCCTCATCCTTCACGGCATTGGGATATTTCTTCATCTTTTCGATATCCCTGATGGTGATGAGGCCCTTCAGGTATCCCTCTTTATCCACCAGCGGCAGTTTTTCAATGCGGTGGGCCTTCAGGATTTCCTTGGCTTCATCAATGGTGGTATTTTCCGGAGCTGTCACCAGACCGTCATGGGTCATAATGTCACTGATAGGACGGGACAGGTCCGTCTCAAAACGCATATCCCTGTTAGTAATGATGCCTACCAGCTTTCCCTCTTCCGTAATGGGAACGCCGGAAATATGGTATTTATTCATCAGTTCGTCCGCATCAGCCAGGGTATTGTCCGGAGCCAGGTAAATAGGATCCACAATGACGCCGTGTTCGGAACGCTTGACCAGCTTCACTTCCCGGGCCTGTTCGTCGATGCTCATATTCTTGTGGATGACGCCGATACCGCCTTCACGAGCCATGGCAATGGCCATTTCCGCTTCCGTTACCGTATCCATACCGGCACTCATAATGGGGATGTTCAGCCGGATATGTCTTGTGAGCTTCGTGCTTACGTCCACATCCCGGGGAAGTACCGTGGAATGGGCCGGAATCAGAAGTACATCATCAAAAGTAAGCCCTCTCTTGCCAAACTTGTCTGCTCTCATCATAGCCTCCGTTTCTTGAAATCAGATTTCCTCTTTCACTTCAGGTATATGATTTTGAATCCATTAATTTAATCATTATAACATAAATAAAAGGTACAGGAAAACAGGAATTGCAAAGGGGAAAGGTTTCCCGCCCCTTTACTTTCCATCCTCTTCATACAGTTTCTTGAAGAAGGCGCCGCCGAAGCGATGGGAAAGCTCATCCCTGAAATCAGCGCCGCCATCCACCGCCCGCTTTGCCTCCTTCCTCGCCCTTTCCAGAAGAGGCAGGTCCTTCACAATATCCGCCGCCTTCAGGTCCGGCATGCCATGCTGGTGGTAACCGAAAAATTCGCCGGAGCCCCGCAGGAGGAGATCCTTTTCGGAAAGGAGGAAGCCGTCCTGAATTTCACACATCAGTTTCATGCGGAGCCGGGTGATTTCATTCTGGTTGTCGGAATAGAGGATGCAGTAGGACTGGGCACTGCCCCTTCCTACCCGGCCCCGAAGCTGATGGAGCTGGGAAAGGCCGAACCGGTCCGCCCCATAGACGAACATGATGGTGGCATTGGGCACATTCACCCCCACTTCGATGACCGACGTGGCCACCAGAAGATTGATTTTTCCGTCATGGAAATCAGTCATGACCCGGTCCTTTTCCGCATTCTTCATGCGGCCGTGCACCAGGCCCACCTGAAACATGGGAAACACCTTTTCCTTCAGCTGTTCATACACCGCCACTGCAGAGGCCAGATCCTGCTTCTCGCTCTTTTCCACCAGCGGGCACACCACATACACCTGATGGCCGGCGGTCATTTCCCTTCCCATGAAATTGAATACCCGCTGAAGCAGGGCGCTGCCGATGGCATAGGTCTTCACCGGATGCCGTCCCGGCGGCATGCCCCGGATGGAGGAGAGGTCCAGATCCCCGTAAATGGAAAGAGCCATGGTCCTGGGAATGGGCGTGGCCGTCATCACCAGAATATGGGGATAGCCTCCCTTCGTTTCCAAAGCCTTTCTCTGCTTTACGCCGAACCGGTGCTGTTCGTCCGTAATGACCAGCCCCAGATGGGCAAACACCACATCCTCCTCAATGAGGGCATGGGTGCCGATGAGCACATCAATGGACCCATCCTTCAGCCCCTTCAGGATTTCATTTCTTTCCTTCGTCTTCGTCTGGCCTGACAAATAAGCCACATGGATGGGAAGTCCCTTATAAAACTCCTGGAAGGTCCTGTAATGCTGTCCTGCCAGCACTTCCGTAGGCGCCATCAGGGCCCCCTGGTATCCGTTCTCCACGATTTTCGCCAGTGCCAGCGCCGCCACGGCGGTTTTGCCGCTGCCCACGTCCCCCTGGATAAGGCGCTGCATGGGGATGATCCCTTCCATATCATCCTCAATATCCGAAAAGGCCTGCTGCTGCCCGGCAGTCAGATGGAAGGGGAAATTGGCAAGCACCGACCGCACCAGCTTTCCCGACGGCGCGCACTTGATGCTCATCACATGGCTCTCCCGCTTCTTCCGAAGAAGCAGGATGCCTGCCTGCATGAAGAAAAGCTCCTCAAAGGCCGTACGGCGCCGGGCCTCCTTCTGCTCCTCCCAGTTCTTCGGATTGTGCATAGCCCGGGCTGCCTCCAGCCGGCCCATGAGATGCTCCCTTTTCAAAGTGTCCGGCGGCAGGTTTTCATCCATATCCTCCACCTGGTCCAGGGCAATGGAAATCATATCCCGCATCTTCCCGATACGTATGCCTTCGGTTAAAGGATACACCGGTACCAGCTTCTGGAAGGATGAAAGCTCCTCCGGCGTTACGATTTCGATTTCTGCATTGGAAATCTGGAGCTTGCCGTAGTTGTACTCAATCCGGCCGTAGGCCAGCACATAGGTGTCCTTCCGGAAGGTTTCCCCTTTCCAGGGCTGGTTGAAATACACCAGGGTCACGGCGCCGGTGCCGTCTACCAGAAGCACATTCAGTATGCTCATGCCCCGCCTTGGCGTAATCATCCGGATATCCGCCACCCTGCCGTAAATGACAGCCTCATCATCGGGACGAAGCTCCTCCATTTTTGTGATTTTGGTCCAGTCCTGATAGCGCCGGGGATAGAAGGAAATCAGATCCTCCACCGTGGCTATGCCCAGCCGCGCCAGCTTTTCCTTCATACTGGGCCCTACGCCCTTAATATATTGTACGGAATCTGATAAATGCATGAGGAAAACCTTTCCGAAAACAGAACCCGGAAAAAGAGTGCCCGGGACAAAACAGCAATATCTCTATTTATTATATTCCTGAAAATTGATTACGTAAAAGACTTGCTTAAAAAAAGCAATTGTGATATATTATGAATGTTGCAATTACGGAAGTGCAAGGAGGTGTAGCACATGGCTAACTATTGTGAAGTTTGCGGCAAGAAAACCGCTACGGGATTCAACGTATCCCATTCCCATCTGAAAACAAAGAGAACCTGGAAACCGAATATCCAGAGAGTTCGCGTACTGGTAGACGGACAGGTCAAGAGAATGAATGTCTGCACTCGTTGCCTTCGTTCTCATAAAGTAAACAGAGACATCTGATTTCTTTGCATTTTCAGCCGGCTAAAGCCGGCTTTTTTGCATGGTCTCTTTTCCGGTTCCGGAAAGGTCATATATGGTATATAAATAAAAGGAGCGGTGAAATCATTGAACCTGTGATTTCACCGCTCCTTTCTCTTACCTTCCTTTAACCCAGGGGTGATTGGACCGCCGGTGGCCTATCCGCCTTCTGCCCCAGGGAGATACCACGTTTCTCGTGACAGGTCCCACCTTTTCCTTATGCAGGTCAGACAGGTCCCCTTCCACTTCCCGGTTATTCGCTTTTAGTTTTTTCGTCAGGGGAAGAAGCAGTTTCTTCAGCTTTTCCAGCACCCTCAACGCTTTTTCCATCCCTTTCTGCTGCTTCAGCCTGTTTCTGGCGGGCCCTTTCCTCAATCTTTGCCCGATACTCCTCAGCAGTACTCATCATATCTGCCTTTGCCTGAGTGGCCGCTTCCACAGCAGCATCCCGATACCGGCCGGCTGATTCCATGACCTTACCAGAAATCTCCTGGGCTTTGGCCTGGGCCGTTTCCGCCTGCTCCTGGGCCTGGATTTTCAGCTTGTTTGCCTGGATTCTGGCCTCCTGCATCTGTACCCGGGCCTGGGCCTTCAGCTTGTCCGACTTCAGCTTCATCTGCTGGGACTGGATTTCAGACTGCCGCTTCATTTCCTCTGTCTTCTTCTGGAGCTCATCCATCTGCACCCGGGCCTGGGCCTTCATTTCATCAGCCCGGCGGGCTGCATCTTTTCTGAACTCCCTGGACTTGATGCGGGCAATGGCCTGCAGATCCCTCGCCGTCTTTTCCGCCGTTTCCTGAGCCACCTCCGATGCACCAAGGGCGGTGTACTTGGCCTTTTCAATCTGCTCGTCGGTGACGCCGGCCTTCTTCAGCGCATCTACCAGCTTATTTCCCAGAATGCCGGCAGACTCGGTGAGCTGGCGGGCCAGCTTGTCTACTGCGTCATGAGCCTTTTCCGGATATACGTCATTCCAGTTCTTCTTCAGCTCCGCTGTGAAATCCTTCTTTTCATCGCCCAGGGGTTCATCCTTCTTCGGATTCTCTTCCAGTTCCTTTACATCCTTTTCCCCTTCCGCCTTTTCTTCTTCAAAAACGGCACGATAGGGTTTCGTATCATCGGGCATGCCGTCCTTGATCCAGCGCTGGGCAGCCTTGCCGATGCCGTAGGTCACAGAAACGCCGATGGGGATCTGCATGAAGGAAATAGGAATCAGCGTGGCCAGCGTGGATCCCACCACCGTAGCCCCCAGGGAGCCGATAAAGGACAGTACTGCCTTCTGGTTCAGCTCCACGCCATAGACCGTACCGATTTTAGAAATCATGTACACCTCATTGGCCACCAGGGCAGCGGTGCCCAGAAGGGGAGCCGCCACAATGACGCCGGCCCGGCCCGCAGCCCAGCGGATGAGCCCTTCCGCTTCCTTATCCCGGTCATCAATGATATTGATTTCCATATCAGGCTCCGGAGAATCCACATGGACTTCTTCCGTTTCCTCCGCAGCAGCTGCCGGTACCTGTGCTTTTTCCTTCTCCGCCGGCAGACCTGCCGGTTCCTTCTCAGCAGGAAGTCCGGCTTCCGCTTTTTCTGCCGGAAGGCCGGTCTCCTCCTTTTCCATGGGCGGCTTAGCCGCTTCCTTCACCTCAGGAGCTGCTTCAGGACGAACAACCGGTGTCTTTTCCATATCTCTTTCTTCGCTCATAGAAACCTCCCTGCCCGGACATCCGGGCCGTAAACCATGAATCTGCCAGTGTAAAGAATGGCTGATGTATGGTGATTTCAAACCATTACTTATCTCTATTATACCTAAAAACATAAAAAGCACCAATAGAAATTCTGATTTCACAGGCACCTGCCAGGCAGTCCCTGTCCTTTAAAATGAAATATTCCCTGACCGGCTATACTCCTCTTTCTATTTCTCTCCCCTGATACCCTTTCCCCTTCTCCCTGACTATGCATATAGAAACAGCCAATGCCGAAAGCCTTCTTGTAAATCCTGCAGGCGCCCATCCATGGAGCAGGAGGGAGGAGGTGTAAAGAGCCCGGCTGCTTCCCTTCAGTGCACTGAAAACAGAAAAGTCTCTTCGGCCCCCGAAATGAACGCTCTGATGGAGGAAGCCTCTTCATTTCATTCATGAGAAGTGCCTTTTCCATAAAAAGGCTTCACCTCTCCGGTGAGGCCTTTTTGGCATGATGTAAATGGATGGCGTCTCGGAGATAAAAGCAAAAAAAGAAGGTCTTTCCCGGTGAGGAAAGACCTTCTTTTCTTTTTACCAGTCTGTAAGGCCGCCGTCCACCGGAATGGCGGCGCCGGTGATGAAGGAAGCTTTCGGTGAGAGAAGGAAGGCAATGAGTTCTCCCACTTCTTCCGGCCGTCCAATGCGCATCAGGGGATACCAGTCCCCCATTTCTTTGCGGCTGCCGCCATAGTCGCGAAGCTGCCTGTCCAAAAGGGGGGTATCCACATCTCCGGGACACACCACGTTGGCCCGGATGTTTTCCACTGCCATTTCCAGGGCCAGGGAGCGGATGAAGGAAACCAGGGCGCCCTTGGTGGCGCCGTAGAGGCTGCACTGCACATTGCCCTGGAGAGCAGCGTCAGAAGCCACCGCCACAATGCTGCCTGCCGCCCCTCTCATGGCAGGGATGGCCTCCCGGGTCAGTTTCATGGCGCCGAAAACATTGACAGCAAAGAAATGCTCCATTTCCTCATCAGTCGTATTTTCCAGCAGTTTTTCTTCATAGATGCCGGCGGAAAGGACAAGGCCCGTGATTTTTCCAATGGCCGATGCCGCTTTCACCGCCTTTTGGCAGTCTTTTGTAACTGTCACGTCGCAGGGAACGTAAAGGCTTCCCCTGACCTGCTCCCGGGCCTTCTGTCCCCGCTCTTCATTTCTTCCCAGAAGAACGGGCCGAATGCCTTCACCTGCCAGAATTTTGGCAGTGGCAAGACCGATGCCGGAAGTGCCGCCGGAAATAAGAACTGTCTGTACCATGGAATTCTCCTTATTTGGCAAGAGAAGAAACGTAAACGAACTGGATGCCCTCTTTTTCCAGCTGGGGCACCATCTGGCGGAAGGCTTCCGCCGTCTTGGGTCGGCAGTGTCCGATAATCACGTAGGTGCCGTATTTCTGCGCCCGTTTGGCCGCTTCCCGGATCATGGCGGATATGGCCGCCACGTCGGCTTCATTATCTACGAAAAGATCATTTCTTACATAGGGCACGCCGTAAGAGGCCGCTGCTCCATCGGCAGCGGTGGTGGAATTGGTGCGGCTGTCGAAGAAGAAGAGATGGCGGTGGTGGAGCTCATTCATCACCACCTCCATGGTATGACGGTCGGTAGTGGCCTTGGAACCCTGGTGATTATTGATGCCCACCGCTTCCGGCACCTGGGAAAGGGAGCTCTTCAGAAGGCCCCGGATTTCCTCATCGTTCATGGAAGTCAGGATAACCTTGGATTCCATACCGATACCGGAAACCGATTCCATGGGCTGGTGAAGAATCACAGGAAGGCCATGGGCATGCCAGGACAGGGCAGCATCCCTGGTGTGCACCTGGTTCGGCATGACAGCCAGAGTCAGCGGGATGCCCAGGGATTCATAGACATGCTGGGATGCCAGGTCCCGTCCTGCATCATCGATGACCACGGCCAGCTTTCCCTTTACTGCTGAAGGTGTATTGGGCTTTGGCGAAGCTACCGGTGCAGCTTTCAGGGAAGCTGCACTTTGTTTGGCAGGAGCTTTTGTATTTCCTCCATCCTTCTTCACAGATGGAGCCGCTGCTGCTTGGGACCTATGAGAGGACGCAGTAGAAACAGTGGATGACGAGGTAGATGAAGGGGTAGATGAAACAGCGGAGGAAGCCGCTTCCGTTGTCTTTCCCTGCAGGGAAGAAGAGGCCGCTGTGTTCTCATGGTTTTCCTCTTTTCCTGTAATTTTAGACACAACGGAGGGCAGACTGAAGGAAGCCTTTTTCCCCTTTTCCGATGGCTGGGTGCCGTCCTTTTTTTCATTGGAGGAAACGCTGCTTCCCGCCGGTTCTTCATCATCGGCCTTTACCTGCACCGTCACCACCTTATCCATGGCGGCTTTGATTTTTTCTTTCACGCTTTCCGGCGTACCCTGATCTTCCTTCGGTACCAGCCCCTGCATTTCCTTATCGTTAAACAGATGGCCAATGGTGGTAACGTTCTGGGCCACCTCCGAATCAGGGGCATTGGTCATGCGGTCCGTCATATAGGCAGAACCCATAATGAGGGCTATAAAGAAGAGAAGCACCAGAAAAGGATGGCCTCCCTTCTTTGCCGCTCTCGTTCTCCGCACCCGCTTTTTTCCTGCCATGGTATTCTCCTCATGTATGAAATAGTAATCATCGAATTTATTTTCTATATTATAGCATACGGCGAAAAAAGGTTCAGAGCCTCAAAGGATTCACCGCTTCGCCCTGGGTTATGGACTGCTGCAGCAGGCAGGCTATGCGGAAGGGCTTTGAAACGTAAAAAATACCGACCAAGAACAGCCAAAAAAAGAGGACTGCCCGGGCAGTCCTCTTTTTACATATCCATCAGTAACCCTTTTTCTTATCCACTTCATTCAGCAGCTTCTCGCCGCGGCTGAAGGCGATGAAATTGGTTTCCAGAAGGAAGGTGAGCTTATTCCAGAAATCCGGTACCATGGAGGCAATGTGAGGGGTCATGATCACATTTTTCATGTCCCAGAAGGGATGATCTTCAGGAAGCGGTTCCTTGGAGAAAACGTCCATGCAGGCGCCGGCGATGTCCCCTTCCTCAAGAGCCTTTACCAGGGCCGGTTCATCCACCACGGAGGCCCGGGCAATGTTGATGAAAAGGGCCGATTTCTTCATGGCTTTGAATTTTTCCTCATCGAAGAACTTATCCGTTTCCGGTGTGGCAGGAAGAGCAGCGATGATGATGTCCGCCTTGGGCAGGACATCCATGATTTCTTCCTGGGTGTATACATGGTCTGCGAACATTTCATGGGACAGATGTTTCTTCACTGCCAGAATATGGGTTTCAAAAACCTTGGCCCGCTGGGCAATGGCCCTGCCAATGCTGCCGAAACCTACAATAAGGATGGTCTTGCCGAAAAGGGATTCCCCGTGGGGCCTGGACCACTTATGGGCGCTCTGACTGCGGACGGCGTCAGGGATGCGGCGGAACCAGGAAAGAAGAAGGGCCATGGTGTGCTCCGATACCGCCCGGTCATGGACACCGTGAGAATTGGTCAGGATAATGGGCCTTTCCATCATACTGGGAGTAAGGAGTTTTTCCACCCCGTCAGACAGGGAATGAACCCAGCGCACATGGGGCGCTGCCTGAAGGAGGGGCTCCACATCCTGGAATCCCCAGAGCGCAATGGCATCGGCATCTGCCACATGGGGCAGGGCTTCCTTCGGTGATTTGTAGGCTTCCACCACGGAGCCGGGCACCGCCTTTTTCAATGCATCGATTTTTTCATCGGATAACTTGTTAATCACAACCAGTTTCATAGGAATCAACCTCTTTCATTGAAATCATGGCAATCCTGTTTTCTGTATTATATCATACTGTGGGGCCAGAAAATTCTTTTCAAAGACTCTCAGACGGAGTGCCCTGGCCGCCTTACTTCCTGTTTCCTCTTGGGGGGGAATTCCCGCACAGTAGGAAAGGATGTACGTTGACAGGCCTATGCCCTTGGACACGCCTTCGGTGTGAAGGTTCATAGGGTTCAAAAGACCCAGAGGGTGGTGGTGGCGGCTTCACCGCAATAGATAGCCCCCTTCCTCTGGAAGGGGGCAGTCCTGCAGCACTGTCGAGTGGGGCTATGATTCGAGTATAGCCTGCACATGAAGCAAGCATCTTAATGCCCGACAGTGGTGCCGCAGGCGACGGAGGATAGCAGGATTTTCGCTGAAAATCCGAGGCCCCGAAGGGGCCTGCTGTGACTTTTAACGGTTTTATCTCTAAATCCCCGGCGGCTGATTTATGACCTAATATGCCATCGGAGCTGCAGAATGATCCGAGATAAACCACTCATCAAAAAAAAATCTGGTTAGTAACCCGATTATGGCTATTTTTTAGGAGTATTTCAGCACTTCAAAACAATAGAAAAGAGGCCTGGAATGAATCGTATTTATCGATGAATTCCAGACCTTAAATTCATGGAGCCGGCAACAGGATTTGAACCTGCGACCTACGCATTACGAATTTAATTCTATACGTTTCAAATAATAAATAGCATCTAATACTACTATATATTGTATCAAATAAATTAAATAGTTCAAGAGAGCGCAAAGAAAAAAATAAATTTAGAAAAAATCTGGTTAGTAATCTGGTTAGTAAAAAAGAAGGAGCATGAAATCTCATGCTCCTTCTGACTACCTTGGAAGGGAAGTCATACGGTTTTTCTTTGCATTATCCAGATGCACCGGATCATCCTTATCAGGATAGTTCAAATCAAGAGAAGCGGCAGCGAAATCCTCATACCGCTTAAAATTATCCTGCATTATGCCCCCTTCAATAGAATTGATTGCCGCCTGGTTTTCCATAGCCGCCGCCTGGTTCTTGGCGTTGAGAAGGGCCAGTTCCATGCTTGCTTCCCGTTGACTGGCGGCATAACCGGCACCGGAAGTATCAGAAAGCGTATTAGAGACATGATCATTCAATTCTGCAGAAAGATCCATAGTATTATTGGCTGTCTTGACAGTATTTATAAACTCTTCTTCATGAACGGCCATGAGCCTGCCCATGGCTTCATCCCGGCCCTCTTTAGTGTTGCCCTTACTGCCGAAATCAAATTTATACCGGCTGTCCATCTCATTCCTAAGCTGCTGTCTGTTTTCACCGGTGGCCAAAAGCCGGGACAGGGGATTTTCATGAATAGTATCTGAAACCGTTCCGGAAATTCCCTGAATGGCTTCATTGAAATCGCCCCATACTTCTTTCATTTCTTTGTACTGATCCCGAAGGGTCACTACCTGCGTATACACTTCACTCTCTTTGGCGGCGTCAATGGCTTCTTTAATGCGCCGGGGAATATCTTCCACGTTGCCGCCGTGAAAGTGCCACTTAGCATAGGCCGGGCCTATTCCCAGAGCCAGACTGACGGCCAATGCAAGAATCACAGATTTTTTTATCCACATACAAATCCCTCAATCCCATAATGAAGCAAAGGCCTGTAAAGCCGAATCGGAAAACTTTGGAAGAAAAAGAACCAGAAGGAACCAGCCAAACGTAAATGTCAGAAGAGAAACCACACTATCCGCATCCAGCGCATCCATACCGGATAGCTGATCAGAAATGAAGACGTAAAGAAAAGCGGTAATAATCAAATCAAAGGCAGAGCAGAAAATGACGGAAATCATATTCTTGCCATAGGGCTTCAGCTTCTGAATGAACATAAAGGGAATCCCCAGCACGCCGAAAGCACACACAAGGTAGAAAAGTATGAGTTTATACATCATGTAGAAAGTGGCTATCATGGTGAGAATCAAAATAGCAATAACCAATACGGCAACAATGATACCGACTACAAAACTGAAGCGATCATCTACATGAAGGAAAGGCCCTATCACATGAGTAACACTTACAAAGAGTTCATCGAAGTGCAGGAAAGAAGTTTCTGTAATGGCATGGCCGGAATAGACAGTAGAAATGTTTTCAACAAAGGGTATACAGAAGTTATCTATCATCCAATGCCAGGACTGGAAAAGGAAGAAGAAAATACTATACCGCAGAATCCGTACCACAATACCGCCCATGCCCTTATCATTCCTAAGCCCCAGCATAAGACCAATCATGAACCAGACGAAATCAATAATGGCCAAAAGCACCAGCAGAGGAAACAGGTATTTATTGCCAAAGTCAAATACCAGGGTGATTTTCGACAAGATTTCCTTGGCCATGGCTTCTGCTTTCTGGGACGGTTCAAAGTATTTAGAGAAATCCATGTTAAGGTGCGGAATAAGCTTACGAGCCGCACCGGCAATACCGGAGCCCAGCGTATTATTGGAAATATCGCCATCTACATGGAAAAAAGGGCAGCTATTGATTAAATCTGTAGGATCAGTAATCTGCCCACCTTCATAAGGGGGGCCGCCTTCAAATACAGAAATATGAAGGTGGGGGCCGGTAGAATGCCCTTCACTACCTACTTCACCTAATGGCTGACCCATTTCAACATGTTCCCCATCAACCACATAAATACGCTGAACATGACCATAAACAAAAGAATGATCTCCATCGTCAGAAACAATGGCAATCATATTGCCATAACCGCCTGGATTGATACCATACCCTGTTTGAGATGTATACACAGTACCGGAAGTAAGAGAAGGAATCATGGTGCCATAATCGGCGCCAAAATCTACGCCGTTATGCCAGCCCGAGCCACGCCACGAAGAAGAACCCCAGGGATCAGTCACCGGAGCACTGAAATCTACTCTTAAATCTGTATTTTCCGGATATGAATCCCAATCGGCCTGTGCTGAAGGCGCAAAAAAGCCAGAGAGTAACACAAGGAAGGATATAAAGAGGAAAAGCATTCTTTGAATCTTCATTATGAAACACCTGACTTTTTTAATAACTATTTCTGCCACCAGCCCTTTAAAGCCCTCATAGGATGACGGGCAGTCCGGGCCAGTGTACCACCGGCATTCTTGGCCCACCGTGCCCCTTTAACGGGAGCCGTGGCAATGGTATAGGGAGACTTGGCCAGGGTACCAACGGCACCGGCAGTATTCCTGGCGCCAAAATAGGCATTCGGCACGGAATGAATAATGTTATTGGAATTCATCATGACCCCTGTAGTCATGGCCCCTGCAAATTCAACGGCCTGGGCACAGAGGAAGGAAATAAAAAGCAGAGCGAAAGCCGAAGTAAGAAAACCGGCAATATTATCTTTAGTAAAATTACCGGAAGAATCCACACTAAAGGCAGATTGAATCTCACTGCCTATCATGGAAATCATGAATATGGCCACCATCAATTTCACGCCGGACGTAAGCAGAATCCCCCATGTCTTATCTGAAATGGAAGAAGTCCACTTGGTAACACCAAAGGGCAGAAGGACGATGGAAAGAGCGCCTAATATCAAAAATTCGGCGTTGGCCATAAATAGAACAAAAGCAATCCGGAAAACGGCCAGAAGAGAAATGGTAAGAGCTATGGCCGCACAAATATAGACAAGGGGATGGGAAAGAAAAGAAAACTTATCCCAAAGAGTACCAAAAGCGGCATAAATATCATTCAGCGTTGAAATCAAAAGATTAGACGGGGTATAAGCAACGCTGGAACCACCGGCCAGCATACCCAGCTTTTCCGCTGATTTCTTGACCATAGTCAGGATCTGCGCCCAGTTACGGATAAAGAAAGCAATCATGCCGATATGGATAATCTTGGTAATCAGATTTCCCCAATTCCAGGTATTGGAGAAATACATATCCCATTCCGTGGCAATGGCAATGGTAGCCAGGAGAACCAAAAGCCCCAGCATATAAGGGGTGAGATTTAAAATACCATTAAATGCTGAAATTTCAATTTTATTGCCTATGTCATTCAGCATATTCAGCGTAGCTTCCAATTAGATCCACCCTCTTTCATCAGAGAGATCTTCAAACTTGGAGCGATAGGTAGAAGAAAGCTGCTGTTTATCTTCCATGCTTTGAAGTTCATCAGAAGCTTTAGCGAAATCATCGCCCACCTTCTCATTCATCTTCTGGGCCGCTTCCTGTTCCTGCTTCTTCACCTCATTGTGAATGACTTCCAGTTTCGCACGAAGGCTGGCAATATCCGAAGTCAGGTTCTGGGAATAAACCATTTCACCGGAAATCATGGACTTGATTTTTCCGATATCCTTATCGCCGTGGGCGTCCTTCAGCATTTCTTTGTACTGTTCCACCCTCTGATTTGATTCATCAATTTCCTTCTGTTTATGGTTGATGAGTTCAATGGTTTCCTTATCCAGCTTCTGAAGCTGGTATCTGTCCTGCTGAAGCCGTGATTTCATGGAGCCGTAGGTTTCTTTAGAAACATCTACATTATTCCAGTCATAGAAGGAATCTTTGAAAGCGTCTTCCACGTCTTTTTCACCGGAAAGAATGCTGCTCATGGAAGAACGGAGCTTATCATAGTCCGCACGGGAAGACTTGATCTGTTCCAGCATGGGCGCCACTTTGCCCCATGAAATGTCATAAAGGTGCTGCTTCTGAAGTTCAATCTGCTGACGAATGGTGTTAATCTGTTCCGTCACCTTCTTCACCTGAAGAATGACTTCCTGATACACCTTGGAATCATGCACCGGATATACGGCATGGGCCGTAAGCGGCGCATAGAGGGAAAGCATGAAAACCGGAATGATAACGAGGTATTTTGCTTTAGGATGCATGATCACCACTCCTTTACACTACATTCTTCAGCTTTTTCCAACGTCTGACAAATTCCTCACGAGAAAGATCCTGCATACGAGCTACATTCAGCTGATCTTCCTTTGACGTAGCCCCTAAGAAAGCCAGTTCCAGAGGAGAAAGAGTCAAGTCAAAAACACGGGTGCCCAGGGACGATTTATAGAAATACTGTCTTTTGGGCTTGATATCTCCGAGAATGGAAATTTCAGCGTCGTTCAAATCGAACCGCTGGTACATTTCATAGGCCAGGTCGTTAATAGAGCTGTTGGGAAGGAAAATTTTGGTAAGGCAGTTGGAAGACACAACGGGGATGAGTTTTTCATCCATATCGCTTAAATTCTGCGTGGCCATGACCACGGCACAGTTCTTCTTACGAAGATCCTTCAGGTATTCCACAATCTTAGCCCTGAAAGCGTCGTTACGAAGGAAAAGCCAGCATTCATCAAGGATCATAAGGGCCGGTGAACCGTCAAGCTGTCCTTCAATACGATGAAAAAGGTAATCCAGCGTAGGCGCCACGATCTTTGAATTTTCCATGAGTTTTTCCATTTCAAAGACCTGCCACCGCCCGGAGCCAAATTTATCATCATTGGAATCAAAGAGAGCACCATAAGCCCCCTTCAAGGACAGATCCCTTAGGCCGCTTCTGATGGTTTCATCCTGCATCATAGTGATGAGGGCGGTAATGGTTCTTTCTTCTTTAGGCGCCCCGGCCACGGAATTCAAAGCGTCAAGAATGGTGTTCCTGTCGTTCGGCGTGATTTTTAAATTAGACGCTTCCAGATAGTTCACAAGCCATTCAAGAATCCATGTCTTTTCCGTAGGCTGGTCGATGTTGGCCAGCGGCTGGAAGCTGATAGACGAGCTGTCCACGAGAAGATTATAGAAGTTGCCGCCGATGGCACGGGTCAGCACACGGGACGAAGCGGACTTATCAAAGACAAAGACCTTGCAATTCGGATATTTTCTGAAATTACTGGAAATGGTATTCAAAAGTACGGACTTACCGGAACCGGTTGGTCCTACAATCAAGGTATGGCCAACGTCCCCCACATGGAGATTAAAGAAGAAGGGAAGATGTTCCGGCGTGGAGCACTGGAAGAGCGGATCATCAATAAATTTCATATTGGGATTATGGTTCGTCTCTTCCAGTTCGGCGAAAAAACGGTTCTTCTTCTCCCCACTGTAATAGGAGCCTAAAGGCGCCATATTGGCAAAATTGGTAGAAGTCAGAAGATAGGAGCGCACATTGTTTTCAAAGTTGGACGGAAGGGAAGAAAGCCAGGCGGCAGTGGCATTATCCTTTTCATTCACCGCCACGCACTGAAGATCATTGACAATAGTAATGACATTCTTCAAATCTTCCTGCAATTTCTTGGCATCCGGATTGAGGACTACAATATTACAGGTCAAATAACCCAGGCCAAAATCATCCTTGCAGAGGTGTTCATACGCTTCCTGGGCGTCTTCACTATCCAGCACGGCGCCCCTGTCCACTTTGCCGGTTTCCTTGTTATTGATAGTTTCCATAATGACGGTAATAATGGACTTCTGCCGCTGCTGGTGCTGTGCTTCAATGGTTTTGGTTTCATTAATGGCCTGCTGTTTATCCAGGGCAATATAGCGAATCACAAAGCGGTATTCAATGGAAAGTGAATTCAGACGATCAAACATGAAATCCACCGTTCCTGCCGGAACGTCCTTTACGCCAACCACGCCCAAATACTTTTCACCAAGTTTTGGGAAGCGGCCGCCGAGGAAAACAGAATCTTTAATCCTGTCGGTAATAAAATTCCGAATATGGGAACCTATGGCCATATGATGATCAGAAATGCAGTCATGAAGATAGGTCAAAGTTTCCTGTTCACTGCATGGATGAATCTCCACGAAGTAATCTGCAAGACCCTTAACCAATGTTTCACACTCTTCCAGAAACTTAGCTTCCATTTCGGCAAAGTGATCATACGTCACGTCCTGATCCTTCATAATTTCATCAAGGCCGGAAGACAAAGGATTGAAAACGGCACTGAACTCTTTCACCGCCCCCTTCACTTCCTTCAGAATCTCTTTATTGGACTTGTCCAGAATCCGGCTGGCCCTCTGCATGACTTCAGAAGGCCACTTATAACAGATGGTCAGATAAAATTCATTATCATAAATCTGATGGGTGGAGATATTCTTTTCTCTTTCCTCTTCAAAATCTTCCAGGATATCATCATCAAAATGGCTGTGAACCACATCATCCGTGCGCCTTTTATGCATTTCCACAAAAATATAGTAATTTCGCTTCAGGCGCATGAAGATGTTATTCAAACCCACATAGTAGCTGTTAATGCCGTCTTCCGTCATATTGGAACCATCAGCGCCCCGGAAGATGTAAGTTTTTTGAAAGGTGCCGTTGTGATTGAAAATAACCTGATTATCCGTCATTTCTCCCCATGTCACAACGTCCTGAAGGCGTGGAAGTCTTTTCTTTCTACCCATAATGTACCCCCTCTATCAATAGTAATGGGACTTCAGTCTAAGGGAATCTTTGATAATCCCAAAGATCCGATGATCAATCCGGACAATGGAAAGAAGAAAGATGTAAATGAAAAACAATGGAATAAATACCTTAATGGAATGAAGAATCACGAATGAAAAAATCCCGATAAGCAGGATGGAAATGAACACATCCCGTGGCAGACCGCCCCAGAAGACCGGTTTACACAGGGACTTGAAAACTTTGGCATACATGGTAACAACTCCTTTCAGCACCCTCAAAAACTGATAAGAAATGTCACTTCCCGAAATAGTCAGGTGCTGAAAAAGAGTAAATCGGGAAATGGCATTTATTATCAGCTCTTGCGAGCTGATAATTTATTTTCTTAAAACATTCCGGCCAGTGTCGGCGCCCAAGTGGCCAGGGACAGACCAATAACCACCCAAAGCACCTTTTTGAAGCCTTCCCCGGCGTTGCCGGAAAACAGGCCAAAGGCCGCAAAGATAATGGCAATAATACCGATTGTCCTTGCCACCGGGCCGGTTAAGGTATTAGCCAGGCGAGAGAGGAAATCCATGAATGGAAGATCCAATTCAGCGTCAGACGCAAAGGCCATGGGGAAATTGAAGAAACAGAGGAAAGTGGTAATCCAGGAAAGGATCACATTCCGGGGAGAGCCCATTTTTTCAGCAAATACTTTCAAGAGGTGTTTCATGAAACATCCTTCCTTTCGTTTCCGGAAGAAGAACCATCCGGGAATTCATGTTGAATCAAATATTGATGAGAAGAGAGATCATATCCGTGAAGAGTAATCATGTCATCGACCAGACGGCGCTCACGGCCATCGACAAGCTTCTTTTGAATGGATACGATCACATCTACGGTTGAACCTATCAAACGCTGCATATCCAGCGTCACGCCGCTTCCCCCTTCCGGAAAGGCTTCTTTGGCAAGAAGTTCCAGCCGGGTCAAGCAGTCATTGGTACTATCAGCATGGACGGTGGTAAAGCCGCCTGGGTGTCCGGTGTTCCATGCTTTCAGAAGGTCATAACATTCCCTGTTTCTTGTTTCCCCGATGATAATTCGTGTCGGAGAAAGGCGCATGGAAACGTACACAAGATCCTGCATGGTGACTTTAGAAGCCCTGTTTCCGGAAGTCACAAGATACTGCACGTCTTTAGAAGAAGACTGAAGTTCCGGAAGATCTTCCAGAATGGCCAGCCGGTGATCCGGATTGATTTCGGCCAGTTTCTTCAAAATAGCATTGATAAACGTGGTCTTCCCGGAACCGGTGGCGCCGCATACGACAAGATTTTTTCTTTCTTTGATAAAAGAGCAGATTTTGTCGTAGTAATAGGGGGAAAGGGTACCATTTTTCACATACTCTTCCAGCGAAAAAATCTTACGAGGTTTCTTTCTGAAGAAGAATGTAGGACAGGGAGAACAGGGGGGATAAAGCAGCTGGGCACGAATCTTCAGAAGGGAAATTTCAACGCCCAGCATGGGATGATCCTGATTAATAATCTGATCATTCATCCCGGCCACGATTTCGCAGATACGCCGTACCTTGTCCGGCGTAAGAACAATATTCGTTGCATACCGCCCGTGCATAGAATCCACACGGACGATGTAATCTGAATTGACATAGACTTCTGTAATTTCATCATCATCAATCAATTTCTGGATATCCGGCCCCAATGCCGTGCGAAGCATGGCCCGGTGCCGTTCAAAGGTGTCATCCATTATCCTCACCGACAGCAGGGACGGAAGCTTCAGACTGGATCACCTTCAGCGGCTCCACAAAAGCTTCGTCCGGCACGGTATCGGGAAAATGATGATGAACATATACACAGGCCTTGATAATGTCCTTCACGGAATAGTTGACGCCCTTCAAGTCAAGCTGGTTTAAGAGGAAATCATAGATGGAAACTTTGTAATTCTTATCCTTATCATCGGCCTTTTTCTTGGCCTCATTGTATTCATCCTGCTTAGCTCTAGCGTCGGCCCGAAGGGAAACCACCTCATTGTAGGATTTTTCGAAATCCGCAATCATTTCATCAAAGGTCTTATCTGTCTTTTTTACTTTTTTACCCATAAAATCACCTTCCTTGAATCGTTCCGGTTAATCCCTGTCAATCAAGCCCACTTTCTGGAATGGATCAAGAGCGTGGCCCTCATCAATCTTAGAGATCATATCCGGCATTTCAAAAAATTTATTTTTAGGAGAGAGAACCAAAAGGCCCTCAATCTGCATAGCAGACTTATTGGCAAGGAAGGTTGATGTCTCATCAGGCCTAAGAAGGGGCCTGTCTTTTTCCACATAGGTGTAATCCACCTTGCCGAAAATACCGGCGTCTGCATGACGCTGTTTCACCATGATTGTCTTTGAACCCAAAAGCTCTGATAAGTGCTTTCTGGTGTCGTTGTCGTTTGGCCCAAAATATACCTGGGTCTGACAGTTGGTCAAAAGATCCAAATTCTTGTAAATCTTCTTGAGCTGTTCAAGGCCCTGGATAATCATAAGGGCCTTTAGGCCATAACCGGCAATGTAGCCGAGTTCTGCCAAAAGGTTTTCCATCTTGCCAAAGGCAGGAAATTCATCTATGAGAAGCAGACACTTGTATTTGTCACCGTTCAGCTTCTGGGTAGAAGAAACAACCATGAGTTCAATAATAAGCCGGAAAATCTTGCCCACACGGGCCAGATCGGAAGGCGGCGTCACAAGGAAAAGATCAACCGGCCTGTCACTGTTGCGAATATCATGAAGATAGAAATCCGATTTCGACGTGTTGTCTATAATCGTCTTTTCCGAAAAAATCATAAGAGAAGTCACCGCCGTGGAAAGGACGGAACCGGCTTCATTAGGCGGTTTCCCAATAAATGAATTGAACTTGGCCACCACAACCGGATGAAGATGGGGCGTAAGCCTTGCTTCAGGAGTAAAATGAGTGACCTTATCCGCATTTTCAGGGGTAATCCGGATTTTCAAAAAGGCGTCAGACGAAGTACCGTAGGGATTGGGAACCTCAAACACCACGCCGGTATCCGGAAAATGCTGCACCGCCTTATGGCCCTTTTTGACAATGTTTCCATTCTTATCCACCTTGTCCGGGGTGTCCATGATTTCATCACGGAGCACCTTCCGAAAGCCTGTCGGCGCATTGGGGTTCTCTTCGTCTTCCTCATCATCAGAAGCCGTCATACCAGCCGCCATGAACTGATACACGTCATACATGGAAGTTTCCCGGTAATCCTTGTACCCAGGATGAAGATTATGCACCGTATTGTATACGGCATCTTTATACTTCAAATGGGTAATACAGCCGATAATCAAATCCTTGCCGTTTTCAATCCAGTGGGCGTCATTTCCTTCCCCCTGCCCCACAAGCACCTGGACGATGTTGGAAACGTCACGGCCCTCATTGGGCGTCCCCCAGCGGACTTCATTCAAAGGGTTCCAGCGGTAGAAACTTCCTGCTTCAGCCGGATCAAACTTGATCACCTTGTGATGAAGCACCTTTTCAAGGTATGCGCCGGTGGTTTCAAGGTTTTCACCCTTAGGATCAGCACAGACCATGGAGCCCTGCCAGTTGATACAGGTAGGAATGACCACGCCGATACCTTTACCGGAACGGGACGGGGCGCACATCAGAATATGCGTTTTTTCGTTGTCCACGATGTACCAGCGCTTTCCTGGAATGAACTTCAGTACCTTCCGTATATCCCAGGCCCTGCAGGGGCCTTCATGGGCCTTCCAGCGGTATTTCCGGGTCAAGGGAAGATGATTCAGCAGAAACGCCAGGGGCGCTGAAATTATCCTTTCCAAAGAATTCAGAAAAATAGGAAATTTAGAAATATAACCGGCCAGCTTGTACCGGAATTCATAGTTAAGACCGGAATCCCAGGCACCTACTATCACCCCGTCTTCCGGCTTGTTCGGGTCTGAAAGCAGGTGCTTTCTTTTCAAATCGGCTTCACTGGCCCAATGGGCCGTTCCGCTTGAAGAAAGATCAAGGGACTTGTCCCTTGTGGCATACCGGTAAATGCCGGGGCCAAGGATAGAGACAATGAAGCCGATAAAGAAAATAAGGAAACCGGTAGAAAGTAACGTGGGATAGGCGCTCTTGTGTTTGATGTATGTAAGGATAAAGGTAAAAGGAGGGTATAATACCATTTCCCCTATCTGCAAACTATGAACGAACCCAGGAACGCCGCCCACCTTACTTACAAAGGAAGCATAGGCAAGATGGGAAGAAATGAGATTAACCAAGAGGAAAAACAGGATGCTCAATTTCATTCCTTCCACCTCACCTTCAGAAAATAACAGAACATAAGGAAAATAACCGAAAGAGAAAAATATAAATCAAGAGAAGTGAAGCAATGAGAAACAAGACGTGAAAGCCCTTCATGGGTATCAAACCTTCATTCCATGCTTGTAACAGTACAGAACACGACAGGTATAGGAACAGAAGTTACGGCGTATATCGTCGGCATGGGTAACTTTCACCAGCTTATGACACTCAAGACACTTGAAGCGGCGGTAAACCACCGGGGACGCCCTGGCCTTATTCATAACTATCACCTTACTTCTTTACGGAAACAGAAGATTTTGCCGATCCCGCTTTAACCGCTTTTACAGCAGCTTTCTTATTGGAATTCTTTACCGCTTTGGAAACCGAAAGAGATTCATTCCGGGATTCTGCAATCTTCTTCAGTTCCGTTTCGTATTCATCAATCTGTTTCTGGGGAACCGGAAGGCCACGCTTCAGGGCATTGTAGAGCATATTGGCATATTCATACCTTGTCATGGTGCGGTCGCCCTTGAAATTGCCGTCCGGATAGCCCTGGACAACATGGTTGTCATGAAGAGTTGTCACCGCCTGATTCGCCCAATGAGTGGTGGGAACGTCGGGGAAAGTCTTTTTATCCGAGATTTCGGAAACCTTCAGAGAATCTACCTTATTGGCCTTCAACGCTTCAATTTCCTTCTTCATCTCAATCATGTTCTTGACCATGACTTTCATGGCTTCACGGTCGGTCTTCAACATTTTGGACATTTCAGCCCGAGAAAGGGTCTTGCCGGAACCGTGGCCAAGCTTCACGGAAACGCCAAGATTCATCATGGGATCGCCGTTACCCATGGTGCTTCCCAAAGATACCAGCGTATCTTCATTGGGGTGGTAGTACACGCCCAGGGCCGCACTGTTGGCATCGTGATAATGCCCCATGCCGGCCGCAAAATCCCACTTGTCGTCAGGATCAAAGTCCTGCGAATGAAGAGCGGCCAATGCCGCTGCCCCAGCTGCCGCCTTGTTAATATTCTGATTCAGCCTATGACTTACGGAATCAATCTTGGAATCCATGGCACTGCCGAGATTTTCCAGAGTAGAATTGATGGACTTGCCACCAATAATGGCGTCAGAAGCAGTAATCACGCCGGACGTGGAAATGTTTCCGTCTACGGAGAGATTCTTGTCCATATGTACATCATTGCTGAAGGTGGCCGGGCCGGTAACGGTAAGAGATTTTTCAATCCGGGTATCGCCGGAGAGGGTTGTATTTCCTGCCACCATGAAATCCCTACCGATGGAAGCACTGCCCTTTACCGTCATATCCTGGTTCATAATGGCATTTCCTTCAGCAAGGAGATCTCCTTTAAGATCGGTAGTGCCGCTTACAGTGAGATTCTTACCAATAGCGACGCTTCCCTTAGTTTCCGTATCACCATCAAAAATGGCCTTGCCGGTAATTTCAAAGGTGCCATCCACTTTGGTGTTCTTAAGGGTAGTATCTCCCTGTACATCCAGGTTTCCTGCCACATTGGTATTCTGAAGGCTTGCAGTTCCTTTCACAGTGAAATCCTTATTCACCGTCATGTTGCTTTCAGCAGTTACATCCCCTTTAAGGTCTGTAGTTCCGTTTACAGTCAAATTCTTTCCAATGGTGGAGCTTCCCTTGGTTTCGGTGTCGGAATCAAAGGTGGCTTTTCCCCTGACTTCCAGGGTGTCATTCAAAGTCGTAGCGCCATCAGTGGTAAAGGTACCCTTGACGTGTTCATTACCGCCAATCATAGAATCGCCGGTGACTTCAAGACTGCCTGTAGTTGTCTTTCCGGTGACATTCAAATCACCGCTGAAGGAGCCATTAGCACCGGAGATATCGCCCTTAGCCGTGATGTTGCCATCCACGTCCACATTCTGGTCAAACGAGGCATTTCCATTGGTTTCGGTGTCACCGTCAAAAGTGGCATTTCCGGTGGCTTCAAAAGTGCCATCTACCTTGGTATTCTTCAAAACCGTATCACCGGTTACGGAGAATGTACCGGAAACATTGAGATCATTCACGTTGGTCGTGCCCTTAACCGTGAGATCCTTGTCAATCGTGGCGCTACCTTTAGTTTCGGTATCGGAATCAAAGGTAGCTTTTCCCTTGACTTCAAGTGTGTTATTCAAAGTTGTAGCGCCATCTGCGGTAAAAGTACCCTTGACGTGTTCATTACCGCCAATCCTGGAATCGCCTGTTACTTCAAGACTTTCGGTGGTTGTCTTGCCTGTCACATTCAGATCCCCGGTAAAGGTTCCGTTGGCACCAGAAATATCTCCTTTGGCCGTGATGTTGCCATCCACGTCCACATTCTTATCAAACTTGGCATTTTCCTTGGTTTCGATGTCACCGTCAAAAGTAGCATTGCCGGTGGTTTCAAAGATGCCATCCACCTTAGTATTTTTAAGAGTGGTGTCTCCATGCACATCAAAATTTCCGGCCACATTGGTATTCTGAAGGTTCGTGGTGCCCTTGACGGTCAAATCCTTCCCCACCGTTACATTGCTATCGGCAGTCAAATCGCCCTGAAGATTCGTAGTTCCCTTAACAGTCAGGTTCTGATCAATGGTAGAGCTGCCATTTGTTTCCGTATCGGAATCAAAGGTAGCTTTTCCCTTGACTTCCAGAGTGTCATTCAAAGTCGTAGCGCCATCAGCGGTAAAGGTGCCATTAACGTGTTCATTACCGCCAATCGTGGAATCTCCGGAAACTTCAAGACTACCGGTGGTTGTCTTTCCAGTGACATTCAAATCACCGCTGAAGGAGCCGTTAGCGCCGGAGATATCGCCCTTAGCCGTAATGTTACCATCCACGTCCACATTCTGATCAAACTTGACATTTCCTTTGGTTTCGGTGTCACCATCAAAAATGGCATTTCCGGTAGCTTCAAAGGTACCATCCACTTTGGTGTTTTTAAGAGTTGTGTCTCCCTGAACATCAAGATTTCCAGCCACATTGGTATTCTGAAAGTTCGTAGTTCCGTTAACGATCAAATCTTTGCCTACGGTAACATTGCTATCGGCGGTCACGTCGCCTTTCAGGTCAGATGTGCCGTTCACCGTCTGATTTCCCTTAGTAGTGATATTAGAATCAAAGGTTGCGTCTCCAATGACATGAAGCACATCTTCCAAAGTTGTCATACCGCCAACATCAAAGGAACCATTGACAGACCCATTACCCTTTACTGTGGCGTCGTGCTCCATGGTTACATCACCCTTAAGATCAGAAGCACCGGTCACATTAAGAGAGCCGCTGAACTTGCCATCCGTTCCAGCCACGTTGCCATCAGCCACCACGTTTCCATGGGAAACCACATTGCCGTAAGAAATGACATTACCACCGGCAATGACATTGGAATCACTGGAAATATTTCCGGAAGAAGTAATCTTACCATCAGTGTGAAGATCAGAATTAATCGTAGTCTTACCATCCACCGTCAAAGTGCCGTCAACCTTCTGATTTCCTTTAGTTTCACTGTTGCCACCTACCGTGGCATTTCCTTTAACTTCCGAAGAACCTTCCACCATCTGATTACCTTTTACAGTAGAAGATCCATCAGTAGTAGTATTACCGGTAAAGTTGGAATCTCCGGTAACAGTGAGGGAATCCGTGGTTGTACCGCCTGTTACGTCTAAGCCACCCTTGGTAATGGTAGTTTTATCATTGAGTGTAGAACTCCCATCAACTGTCTGATTTCCTTTCACAGTGGAAGAACCGTCAACCGTAGAATCGCCTTTTACTTCTGAAGAACCATTCACCGTAGTGTTACCGGTAAAGTTGGAATCGCCGGTTACAGTGAGAGAATCAGTAGTTGTACCATCGGTAACATCTAAGCCACCCTTTGTAATAGTAGTTTTATCGTTGAGAGTAGAAATACCATCAACTGTCTGATTTCCTTTCACAGTGGAAGAACCGTCAACCGTAGAATCGCCTTTTACTTCTGAAGAACCATTCACCGTAGTGTTACCGGTAAAATTGGAATCACCGGTAACAATAAGAAAATCAGTAGTTGTACCACCAGTAACATCCAAGCCGCCCTTTGTGATGGTGGTTTTATCATTCAAGGTAGTTGTTCCATCAACTATCTGATTTCCCTTCACCGTAGAAGAGCCGTCAACCATGGAATCGCCTTTAACTGTAGTATTACCGGTAAAATTAGAATCGCCGGTTACAGTAAAAGAATCAGTAATGGTGCCGCCGGTTACATCCAGGCCACCTTTAGTGATAGTGGTCTTATCATTCAGGATAGAAGTTCCATCAACTGTCTGATTACCCTTTACAGTAGAAGAGCCTTCAACGGTAGAATTGCCTTTCACTTCAGAAGAACCATTCACAGTAGTGTTACCAGTGAAAGTGGAATCACCGGTTACAGTAAGAGAATCTGTCTTTGTATCACCGGTTACATCAAGGCCGCCTTTAGTAATAGTAGTTTTATCATTCAAAGTGGTTGTACCGTCCACTATCTGATTTCCTTTAGTTTCAGCATTTCCGGTTACTTCCTGACTGCCTACGGTAGATTTACCAGTAACAGATTCATTACCAGTAACAATAGAATCACCATTAACAGTCTGTTTCTTAGTAGTAGAAGAATCAGTCGTGAGATTCGTGACAGTAGTATCTTTTAAAGTAGTAGATCCTTCAACAGTCAAATTTTTATTAGAAACAACATCAGAAGAAAAAATTTTAGTTGAAGAAGTCGAAGTACCATTCCAAGAAAGACCCAACATATCAACTTGAGAATCAGTTAAAGTGGTAAGCAAACCTGTTTCATCATAGCCATGATCACGAGAATTAGAATCAGTAACATGATTAACTACAACAACTTTAAATTTATTATCAGAAGTATCATAACCTAAATAAGAAGTAGAATGAGTAATCTGAGTAGGATAACCAGAATCACCGTCATAACTACCAGTATAAACAATAGGAACACTAGAAAGCTTAATTCCATTTGAGATAACAGACTGCAAATTTTCAGCCATTGAAAAAGGAACAGGAATCAAAAAATTAAAAATAAGCAAAGAAAGCGATAAAGAAGACTTAAAAATAAACGAAATAGATTGACCATGAAACGCTTTAGCAATTTCAGAAACAACTACCTTACATTGCTTTGCTTTTGACCAGATAACTTTATAGATTCGATTCATACCCCTACACCTCATTTACCTTAAAACTAGATAATGACTTACCATCCTTAAGAAAATAATTCATACAAGCAGTTATAATCTCACCACCTTGAATGTTCAAAATCGTTCTAAAAACGTCAATTACATAATCAATTCCGGCAATATAAGCAATCGCTTCAATAGGAATACCAATGGCAGACCAGATAATGGCACAATCCATCAAAGTACCGCCAATAATCCCAGGCGCACACATAAGAGCAATAAAGGTAAGCAGGGCGGTAACAACAACCTGTTCCCAGGAAAGGGTAATGTGAAAAATAGAAGCCGCAAATACGGTATAAATACCCACACAAATAGTTGATCCCATACGGGTAAGAACAGCCGTAATAGGAATAAAGAAATCTATGACATCCGAATTCAAAGCACTATTTTTCTTCAGATTTTCAATTCTAGGAGCCATATAGTTTGTAGAACCGCCGGCAATAGCGCCAATTACATCTTGAAGAATAATAATTCTAAAAAAATTAAAAGGATTATCTACTTTGAACAAAAACAATAAAGGAATAGAGCAAAAAGCCATATAAATCAAAATACCGACAACAAGCATGATAATCATCTGCATATAAGCAGTGACTACATTGGTCAAGCTTTTAGCAACAACCGGATATAAAAGACAAAAGACACCAATAGGAGCAATATGCATAACCAGATTCGCAATCTGAACACAAATCCTCTGGGCAGTATCAAAACCATGAATAATAGAATCTTTTTCTTTTAGCTGCAAGGAAGCAATACCAACAAAGAATGCAAGAGTAAGAACCTGAAGCATATTTCCTTTAACTAAGGAATTAAAAGGATTTACCGGAATACAATTACGAATAAATTCAAGAATCGTAGGAGCTTTAGCCGCTTTCACAGAAACATTCCCAATCTCAAAAGAAGGAATAGAAAGCATACTCATCAGAAAATAGCCAAGAGCAAAACCAACAAGAGACATAAAAACAGACAATACAATAAAATAGAATGATAATTTCCGAATACGGCTCATGCCCATCTTTATAACTGCACCGGTTATAGCAACAAAAGCTAAAGGGACAACAAGCATTTTCAAGGAATCAATAAAAATACCGCCGATTTGTCCAAAAACATAATCCGCTTTAGGCAAAGGCCCAATTAAAATCGCCCCCAATACAGCCAATACTACAGAAATAAGAAGCTGAACAGGAATGGTGGATATTTTTATCTTCACTAGAATCATCTCCCTGTGAAATCAAGAAACTGTGGGATCAAAATATTCTGTACTATTAGGAATCGTTTTCCCGTAAAGTTTTTTATAAGAATGAAAAATTAAAGAATAAACGGATTCATCATAATGACCATCAGAACCAAAGGATAAAGCATAAGCAATGTCAGCCACCAAAAGGCGTATATCTTCAAGACCAATAGATAAACGGGTACAAATACCGACAGTGTAGTAAGTATCGCTACGGAAAAAATCAGCATTAGAATAAGCACAGCCAAAAGTACCAACAGTAACAAAATGATTGAAGTATTTACAAAAATCCGGTTTAATATCAAAAAGAGTAATTAAACCACCAACACCGGAGTATCTAACAGTAAATCCAGAAGCAGCAAGAACATCAAAAACAATATTTGCAGATTTTGTATGCTGAAGCATTCGAACACGCAAAGTTTCAAGACCCTTCGCCACATTGTATGCGGCCAGCGGATGTGCCACATTGCCACGGCGAGAAACAATCCACATAATAGATTTCATGCCTGGAACAAGTGCTGGTACCGGTTTATCATCAAGCCATTTCATGGATGGCGCTAAAGCAATACCCCCAGCAAAAGTATCTCCCTGTCCGGTTACATACTTGGTGTAAGATTCAACACAGATATCCGCTCCCTGCTTCAGAGGTTTGGAATAAAACAGGGAAACGATGGAATTATCCATCATGACATAGCCGCCATAACGATGAACCAGTCCAGAAATTTCCTCAACATCCTTCCAGTTGCCAAAGGTTGTAGGATTATCTCCACAAACAAGAATCGGCCCTTCCGCTTCTTTTAAAGAATCTTCCAAAGCATTCAGATCGTCCAAATCCTTTAGCTGAACATATTTATATTTCATCCAATCTTTATGGTAAAGAAGGTTGAACCGTAGCTCAAAATAAGTCTCATCATCAACAATCACCGTTCTGGGCTGAACCAAATCGAGAACCGTATTCAACGCTTCCTGTCCGGAATTGCAAAGAACCACTTTCCAGCAGCTATCACCATATGCTTTCCGTAAAAGCTCTTCCGTTTCAGCCACTGCTGTATTATGAGTACGTTTGTAACGAGTAGTTTCCACATCAACCACATTGAAATTAATCTTAGGAAGCATGAATATCTACCTCATGATCTTTCTCCCATTGTTCCATCAAAGATTTGAAATAGGACATAATATCAAGAGATTTTTGATGAAATAATCCAGTAAAAAAATTACGAGCATAAACAGGCAAAGACTTATTTGGATTAAATTGCAAAGCTAAGAAATAATTATGCTTAACATATTGAGTAAAAAGCTCAGGAAATCCAACAGAAGACACATAACCAAATTTTTGAACTAACTCCTGATTATGCTTTTCAAGATACAGCTTTATCATATGATTTCTAGTCGCTTCCAGCCCAAAAAATCCTTTTAAACCAGAATCCCATTTAGTTTCACAGTTATGGCAAACGCCACAGGGGTGATCCAGGTTAAAATCACAAGTCCAGGTAAGCTTAAACACATCCTCATATCCCCATTCATGAATCAATGGAGCCATAGAAGTTTCAGAAATGCCCAGAATAGGATAAGTAAATCGGCAGTAAAGTAAATCCAAACCAGGTTCCGCATGGGAACCATCAATCAAAGCAGAACCATCAGATTTATCAACAAATTTCATACCATGCTTCATAAGGGCAATACGAGTTTTCCCATACTTATGCCCATCCTGCCGATGTTTCAATGTAGGGCCTTCACGAGCAATTTCAATACCAGGAAAAAGTAAAGGAACCTTACCAATGCATCTAAGCTGAGCTTGAATAAAAGAAGAAGTACGCCACCAATTAAATGCATCATCATAATCAGGATCAAAAGGTAAATCCGACTCAGAAAGCCTAACAGGATCAAGAATAACAGCCCTAGTAGCATTCTTATTTCTAAGACAGGAAATCACGGCATCCTGGGCATCAATCTCTTTCTGCTGATTTAAACGTCCCAATGGATCATCAAACTTAAAGTACACCGGTTGGACTTCCACACCTTCCATTCTGGAAAGCTGGCAGAGCCGGAAAGTGGAATCAAAACCGCCGGTAAAGAGAAGATTGTGTCTTTCCATCGCCCTATCCCCCATATGGTTTAATGCGGATATCCGTATTCAGAATCACATTGAACTGAAAACCTTCCCGGATGGTTCCCGTGGGTGCCAGGTTTTGATTATTCTGCCGCACCATGTCATTGATACCGTTCAACAATTCCGAGATAGCGCCTTTCTTCGCTTCCGTGGAAGCAGAAGTGTTGTCATTGTCGCTTGAAGAGTAATCAGAATCATCATAGGTAAAGCCGCTCACGGCACCGGCAGAAATGGCACCTACCAAAATGCTGCGGAAGCGAAGCCAGGAATGAGTGTCGTATTTATCCCGAAGACCGGAATAACCTAATCCATCAATGGCCCTGTAATCAGGAAGATCAACGGAATGGCCGTTGGGGAAAATAATACGATTGAAAGAAATATCTATCCTCTTTCCGGCCATGGTCATAGGATCTCCAATGAGTTTTGAACCGGCTGGAATCAAAAGGTTTTCACCGGTGACGGAATCATAAACGTCCTGCCGAACCACCGCAATGATGGTGGTGGTCATATTGTCCGAAATGATAGGAGTTAAGAGCGTGGCCGGAATCACCGTACCGGCCTGAAGCACTTCATCAGCTTTCACAAGCTGTCCGGAAACCGGAGAAGCGGCATAAGTAAAAGCTCCACTTCCGAGAGAAAGAGCCAGGCCACAGAGGGCAGCGGCTATCCATTTTTTCATCATGACTTACCACCTTCCTTTCTGCTGGCGAGGGCCGACAACCTGAATGTAATCATCATCGGAAGAAGAATTTTCAGGGATCGTGCCATCGTTGTAATACTGATTGGCCGCAGGTTCCGAAGAAGTATTTTTCTTTTCCTGGGCTTTTTTATCGCCGTCCAGATTGAAGAAGATTTGTGACTTCTGTCCGTTTCTCTCTTCAGAAGCCGCCGTCTCTTCATCAGACAACCGGCGCTTGTAATAAGCCTTTTGGGAATCTTCCTGGTACTTCTCATAGGGCGTTATGGGCGCCGGTTGAGAGGACGCCGAAGGCGCTGAAGAAGCAGAAGAAGAATTATAAGAACGACGGGACGAAGAAGAAGTGGAAGAAGGCGAGGAAGAAGAATCACGGGCAATATAATTGCCATTTTTATCAATGTAGTATTTCTGATTCTTCCCACCAGAAACATTATTTTTATTGGTCTTATCATTTCCGGGAGCATTCTTGTTTTCCTTATCCAGGGCCGCTTTCTTTTCCAAATCGTCCATCTGCTGATCCGTCAAAACATCATTTCTGCTGTTAGAAACATCAACCTTGGTTTTGGAAACAGTCGGCCCATCACAGGAATACATGGTGGCGCCAAGAGCACCAATGAAAACAACACCGATAAGAAAAATAATGCCCCTGTTAATCCGCTTCACCGGTTCCGATTGCGGTTCTACATCAATACTGCCCTGTTCTTCTTCCATTGGTTCCTGATTCATTTCATCATCAGGAGAGGGCCGATCCTTATGAAATCTCTTGAGTAAATTCATTTGACTTCACCCCCTTTAGGAGACGGAGCCGGTTCAGAAGGAGCACCCTTCTCATCGTCTTCCGCAAGAATAGCGGCCAGGCGATCCAGCGAAGTATCATCAGAAGGATGGGCCGCCTTGATTTTTTCCAAAGTCTTCTTTTCCTGCCTCTCACGAATCTTTTCTTTGAGAGAAACCGGAGCTTCTTCATGGAAATCTACAACTTTGGCCTGCCGCTTTCCGGCCTTCACGGTCTGGAATGCAAGGTCTTGATTGGACTGTTTGTTTAAAGTAATCTGATCCGGCGAAGGTACAGAATTCTTTTCATCATCCTTACGAAGTACCAAATAGGATTTTTGGGAATACACCAGTTTAATTGAATCCATAACCCGGTCTATCTCCATGAAATTTCCCTTCAGCCTGTAGTTCACAAGCTGAAGTTTTTTCTTGTCCCATTCATCGAAATAGAAAACAACAGGCATGTTCTGCCGGTTATCCGGAGAAATCTCAATATAGGTTTTCCGGCCATCATCAAACACAGCCGGTGGAATATACTTTTCCAATACATTTTCATTTTTGGTGACTATGTAATGTTTATTAATAAGCTTTGCCCGAAGGATAGATTTAATCACATTCTGCAATGCCTGTTTCTGATCTGCCGTCTGCTTTACAAGCATTTTGTGATATTCCGCTTCTTCATCTTTCGGATAATTCCACTTAATAATGAAATAAATATCATCGTTATAAGTGGTAACGATTAAGCGGTAGCTTCTCACATTGGTATTCACAATCATGTTGGTGACGGAATCGGAAAGGGGCTTGATATACACATGGGACGTACCGGCCACGGAATCTTTTTCTACCGACCATTGAACCGTGTTCCCGGCAGCTATCTTCTGCACTTCTTCCCCCGGTTTCAATTCCACGTCCGTCACATAACCAAGACGGGCATTCACTAAAAACTGGGAATCGGGATCGTAATCATAGATTTTTGCAGACTGATTAATGGAAACAGGATCATACACATAACCATGATCATCTGCAAAGGCAGAAGCAGAAAAACAGGAAAGAAGAATAAGAATGGACGCCGCTTTCACGGCAGATTTTTTATGAAAGGAGTGATTTGGAATCATTCATTACTTCCCCCTTTCCGCTGTCCCTGTTCTTCCGAATAGGAGAAATCTGTAATGTAAAGGCCGATGGGGTTATACACCAATTCTTCCTTTTGGGAAATCTTTTTGGTTTCCACGGTGAAGTTTCCGGAGTAATATCTATCTTCCGGCGTTCCCCCTGTGGAAGCTCCCGTTACTGATTCTTTCCAACGAACGGTATAGGTATCTTTAGCATTTGAAACCGGAAGACAGGAAAGAACCGTAACCTTGGAAACCTCTTTTCCGATTTTCTTTGTGAAACTTTCCATGTAAAGATTTTTGTATTTCTTAGCCGCTTCCGGAGACATGAACCTTACAGAACGATTCACATTGGTCTGCAAAACATTTTTATCCAGCGGAATACTTCTCATTCCTTCCACGAACCTGGAAAGAAAATATGTCACTTCAGCGTCCGTTGGTTTTTCATTTCTCTGTGTCAGGGCACCTATGGCCTGGACGTAGCCGGTCTTTTCATCTACATGAACAATGTAGGGAATGAATGTGGACTTGGTTCCTATGTAGGTAACGCAGAGGACGGAAGCAAAGGTTGTGGCAACGCACGCATAGGCAATCCTCTGCCATTTCACAATCTGCCTGTCCTTCATTGCGAAGATATTTGAAAAGGCATCTTTCCCCAAATCCTGACGCTCTTGATAAGTCTTCTCCTTCTCTTTCATAGGCCACCTCATTCAGTTGAAAATTCATTGACGCAATTTCTCAATCGTGCTATCATGCAGTTAAGAAATATACAAAATAAACTTTTTAAAAGTTAGTATTATTTGTCCAAATTATACGATGATACCCGACAAAAAGGAAGAACCTGAAACCGGGAGTGAAATATAAAAAACCACGGAAGTTGCATATATATACATATATTAGAATTATATTAAAAATGGGCCGAACGCCGAATAATCCGAGATACCCGACAAAAAGGAAGAACCTGAAACCGGGAGTGAAATATAAAAAACCACGGAAGTGCCCACTGATGCATGGAATGAATGTTCCCCGAGCCTAAAGGCCCGGATAACATTCATTCCATGCCCGTGGGTCCTCTCCTGCCGAGGGCTTGCGTCCGTGCCGGACGCTGAAAACCAAAAATCAAAAATTGAAACCTCAAACCTCATTATTTGAACAATCAGGATGGTAAAAATCATGGGATTTTACAGTTCTCATATCGCCATGTCGTACCCGGCAGCTACCCGAAAGCACCTGGACTACATTGAGCGAAAGAATAAATTTAAAAACCTCACAGACCTTCTTTACACAGAAAGCGGCAACCTTCCCGATTGGGCAAAGGATGAACAGGACTACTGGCAGACCGTCACCGATTACGAACTTCAAAGGGAAGAAGATTTCAAAAACGGCAAAAGAGGGAAACCCAGCTATGCCGTCCGGAAATACAACTTTGCCCTTCCCAATGAAATGACGGAAGAGGAAATGATTACCTTCACAGAAAAATTTCTGGAAGAAAATTTCAAAAATTATCCCTACACTTTTGTCATTCATCGGAAGGATTCTGCCATTCATGGCATTCCCAATCCCCATGTACACCTCATCTTTTCAGACTATGAAAACAGTGACCGCACAAAAACTTTAGACCGAGAAACCTACTTCAAACCCCATGGGATCAGCAAGACCGGAAGGGAATACGGCGGCGCCGCAAGGAACAGAGAGTATGCCGGAAAGCCGCCAAGGAAGTACAGAGCAACCAGGAAGAACCTGGCCGACCGAATCAACAGCTGGTATGAAGAAAGGGGCATGGATAAAAGGGTCAGTGAAAAATCCCTGAAAGAGCAGATGCAGGAATCAGCCGACCGGGGAGATTTCCTTACAGCGGAAACGCTGAAAAGAGAAAAGCCCTTTCGTCTCTCTCCTGAAAAATTCAAGAAATACAAAAGGGTGATCCAGGAAAAAATAAAGGCCGGTTGGCGCAATGTAGAAACCCTGGATGATGTACCCGACCCGGATGTTAGGAACAGAATCCTTCAGGAATTTGAAAAACAGATCAAGGAAGAAATGGCCGCAAGCATTAAGAAAGAGCAGGCCAAAAACCAGCCCACTGTTAGAGACAAGCTCAAGGCCATTGAATACAAAATTTCTGAAATCGACATGCTTCAGAAATTCTCCCCCAGCCGGGAATCCGTCACCGGACTTCTGAATGAAATCCACAAAGACAAGCTTCTGAAGGAAGCCGAAAGGCTCAAGCTGGAACTCAAAGGGGACGAGACAGCGAACTACTATCTTACCCAGAAATACGAATCTGAAATTTCTGAAACCTTCCAGAATGAACATATCCGGCAGCTTTCCGAAATGGATGAGAAGACGAAAATCAAAGAATACGCCATCTCCGCATACACCATCCGTGAAATGCGGAAACGCATGAACCAACTGATTAAGCAGAGGGAAGAAGTCATGTTATTGAAGAAACTTTCTCCCCAGCGAAAAGCGGAAGTCCAGAAGCTTTTGAAGAAGCTGGACAGCAAAGAATCTCTTATCAAGTACAGAAAAAAGAAGGGCCAAGACTATGAAGACCTGACCCTTGAGAAAGATAGTATCCAGAAAGAAATCAAAGAAATTACAGAAAACTCTCTCTCCCCTTCCGAGAAAGAGGAAGTAAAAAAGGAGTACAGGAATATCCAAAAGGAAATTTACGAACTCCGAGAAGTGTCCTCTTTATACGCCAATCGAATCAAGGATTCAGGCATTGACCAGGCCTTCCGGGAAAGTCATAAGAAGGAAATCCAGGAATACATGAGAAGCCTGGAAAGGCTCAATGATCATCAGATTTCCGAAAAAGAAACACCCCAAAATGAAAAATCTCCCCTCACCATTTCCAGGCAGGAATTGATCAATGATACCGTTTTACGCCGTATGGAAAAGCTGAAAAAGCTTCTGAAAGATGAACCGGAAAAGAACTGGAAGACCGCTTTAGAAAAAGCCATTGAAGAAAAAACAGGCGGCTCCTACATGGCCCTGAAGAAAGAAAAAGAAAGTCTCCTCTATGAACAGAAACTTCTTCCAAAGGGTGAATATGAAAAGCAGCTTGCCATCAGCGAAGAGATCAAAACCATAGACAAAGAACTTTCTTCCATTGAAAAAGAAGAGGGACCGATGTGGAGAAAAGAAGCAAAAGCCCTTCTCAAAGAATGGAGAAAGAACCGGACTACCATGGTGGAAGAAATGAAAAATCTAAAAGCATTACTGGAAAAGGACAAGGGCAGAAAACACCTGAACCCCAAAATCCGGAAAGCGGCCAGATCCCTTTTGAAGAGTGCCGATGAGACGATCAGAGGTGTTTCCATTCGCACATCAACAAGCCCCTATGAAGAAAAAAGAATTGCCGCCATCAACAAAAAAGCCCAGGAAAGAACAGCCGCCTTTTTCAAAAAGTACCAGGAATATGCACCCCACACCACCCGTTATTATGAAGAAAAAATCATCGACAAAATAACCGGCGGCATGGTGACTTCCATGAAAGAGCCCCTGTGGAACCTGGAAAAGGAAAAGCGGTTCAAACTCCTGGCAGATCCGGAAATGGACACGAAGGAAATAGATAAAGAAATTCAATCCATAAAAGATGAGATTGACCGATTTGTGTACAAGAACCTCACTCCGAAAGTCCGGGTAGAAGCACAAGAGGAAAGAGAAAACTCCTGGAACCGCTTTGCCTTGAACCGGAAATCATTGGTTAGAGAAAGAGATAAGGTACGAAAACTTAGAAAGCTTTCCCACCTGGAATGGAAGCCCATGAAGAATCTGGACAGAGTAAAAAAGTACACTGACCGGCAGCTTTCCCGTCAGAAACTTTTAACCGATACGGTCAGCCAGAGAATCCAGGCCTTTCATAAAAAGGTACTTTCCACTATTCCAAGGAAAGAATCATGGTATGTAGAAACCATCATCAAAGAGCAGGATCGTGGAGAGCTGGAAAGAAGAGAAAAAGAGAACCGGGCCGGTGGAAAGCTCATCAAAGAACTAAAAACCAAGTACCCGGAACAGGAAGAAAAGATTCAAAAACTCACAGAAAAGCTCAAGGCAGACATGACGGAAAAAGAAGCCTACATTGCTTCCCATACCACTTCTGCCGTTCGTGAAGAAGCGGCAAAAAGAAGGAATGAAGCCATTGAAGAAAGGAAAAATCACCTTACGGCGCTCCGGAAAGAATATGTCATTATCCAAAAAGACGCCATGAGAAAACACCTTCCCCCCACCGTCAGAAAGCGAAATGAGAAGTTAATGGAGAACCTGAAAGCCATACTGGACACTTCCGAAAGAACCCATTTCCAGAAGTCCAGAAGTCATGAAACAGAAAACCTCATGAGAGGTGCCAGGGACATGATGAACGGACTGGAAGACCTCACCGGCAGAACCATAGGCCGGGCCAATATCCGCACAACAGATGAAGGAAGAGATTAAAGAGAAAGGAACATCATCACATGGAACAGCTCATTATTACAGAAAAACCTTCCGTGGCGCTGGCATTATCCGAATACTTCGGACGCCACGGAAACCCATGTTCAAGAGAAAAGGGCCACTACCTGACACAAGACAAGAAGACCTGTATCACTTGGGCCAGCGGCCATATTCTGACCGAATATGAACCGGGAGACTACAACGCCGAATGGGAAGGGACATGGTGGAAAACTCCTCTTCCCATGGTGCCAAAGCCTTTTAAAAGAAAAGTGATGAAGGATAAAAAGCCCCTCTATGACCACATCATGGAACTTTTGAAAGACGCCAAAGTAGTGGTGAATGCCGCCGACCCGGATAGAGAAGGGCAAACATTGGGCGATGAAATCTTAGAAGGAAAGACAGAAGGAAAAGTGGTGAAACGTCTCCTTCTAAACGCCCTTGACGATGATTCCATAGCCAAGGCCCTTGCTTCCGTGAAGGATGATAAAGCTTACGAAGGACTGTACAAGGCCGGTGCCACAAGAAGCGACATTGACTGGCTCATAGGGATGAATCTCACCCGTTTTTTCACCGTCAAAGCTCATGACGGCGGCTACCCGAAAAATGAAACGGAAGCCGTGGGAAGAGTAAAAGGCCCTACCGTAAGTCTCATCGTAAAGCGGCAGAAGGAAATAGATGAATTCAAACCGGAAACCTATTTCACCATTTCCGCACTCCTTACCATCAACGGATCAAAGGTAAAAGCGGAATATGACACCAAAGACAGGATCACAAACGAGCTGGAAGCATCCAATATAGTAAACCACTCAACCGGTAAAGATTTCGTGGTCAGCAGTAAGGAAACCGAGCATCATGAAGAAGCGGTGAACAAGCTGTATTCCCTGGACACCCTTCAGATTGACGCCGACAAGATGGAAGGGATCAGCGCCAAAGAAACCCTTGACGCCCTGCAAAGTCTTTACGAAAAGAAATACACCACCTACCCCCGTTCCGACTGCAAGTTCCTTCCGGAGAGCCAAAAGAAGGACGCCATTGAAATAGCCAAAGCCATCAACGGAAAAATGGCAACGGAAATAGGCCTTATCCCCACCCAGGCAGACAACCCATCCTTAATGGGTTCAGCCGTATGGAATGATAAAAAAATCACCGCCCACCATGCCATTATCCCGACAAAAAACGTGCCGGACTTGAAAGACCTCACCGACACGGAAAAGAAAATCTATCTCCTCATCGTCCGGAAATATGCCGGGATCTTCATGAAACCATACGCCTATGAAGTGACAAAGGTGACGGGCCGCATCGAAGGGTACCCTTTTAAGTTCCAGGCTAAAGCCGTCACCGAACCGGGGTACACTCTCTTCTATCCCAAGAAAAAAGAGGAAGAAAAAGAAATCAAGGGAGATATCCCTATCAACAAGCACTACCCCGTAGAAAAGGTAGAGAAGACAAAGAAAAAGACCCAGCCGCCCAAGCCCTACACGGAAGGGACACTCATTGCTAAAATGGCCAACATTGAGAGCGACAATGAGGAATACAACAAGATTTTAGGAAAGATCAAGGGCATAGGAACCCCAGCCACCAGAGCGGATATCATCAGCAAAATTATAAAGGTGGATAAGCACGTAGAGAAAAAAGGAAAATACCTCTACCCTACCATGAAAGGAAAGCAGCTCATTGAAATCCTTCCGAAAGTCTTAACCGAAGCGGACTACACCGCCCAGATGGAAGAAGACTTGACGAAAGTGGAAAAAGGAGAGCTGTCACCTGAAGAAGTCATAAAGAAGGTTGTAGAAGATATCACGGCCATTGTGAAATCCGATGTGAAGATTATCAACAAGCAGTACCCCTGCCCCAAATGCCATAATGGGTATCTCCTTAGAAGGACTTACAAGAGTAAGTTTTTTGGTGGAGAAACCCAGGACGAATACCGCTGCTCCAATCCGGAATGCCGTATGGCCTTCCCGGTGGTAAAGGACAAGCCAAAGATCGTCAAATGTCCGGAATGCGGCGAAGGGTACTTAGTACAGCGCCATGGGAAGTACGGTATCTTCTATGGGTGCAGCCGGTACCCGGACTGCAAAAAGGCCGTAAAGGAAAAGGATTTTGAAAAGATGAAAGGAATCATCTGAACAAAATCCCCTTCAGATTTCCATATACCATGAAAGGGGGTGAGACTATGGAAGAAGACTTGGAAGAAGACCTGGTTCTGGAAAAAGGAACCCACGTCATCCGGAAAGAAGATCTGCCGGAAAAAGACCAGGAAGAGCTGGAAAAGCTCATAGAGGAAACGGGCGATGACCTTTCCGCAGATGATATCCCGGATGAACTTCAGCCGGAGCTTCCCGAAGAAGAAGAAAACGAACTGAAAGAAGAACTGGGACTGTAACAGAGTAATTTAATCATCCATTCATTTAGAAAGACATTTTTAATTATCCACACAGTTTATGGGCGGTCGAATGCGAACCGCCCGGAAAGGAAGAACACCATGAATTACGGTATGACGGAAGACGCAAAAAAGATTAAAAATGAAGTCAACAATGAAATCATTGCAGAGCTGGAAAACGGCGGCGGCAAGTTTGTGGACAACCTGGAAAGTCTGAAAGGCCCCCTCTACAATGCCACCACCGGCACCCAGATTCAGGATAAAAAGGCCATTGAAATCATGGCCCAGGCTGAAGGATTGGAAGACCAGCGCTTCATGACCGGCAACCAGGCCATTAAAGAGGGCGTCCACATCCACGAGGGAGCCAAAGCAGTAAGGGCCATCAACTTTTCCGCTGAAGCAGAAAAAGACGAATTCGGCAACCTTGCCAAAGATGAAAATGGCAACGTGAAGGGCCGCATGATGGGCCGCACCTATAAATATTTCAATGCCAAAGACCTTGATTTAGGGGACAAAGGCAAAGGCGAATACCAGTACAAGGATTTTGAAAAGGCAGACATTGAAACCAACCTGGCCCAGCGCATGGCAGAAATGCATAAGAGCCGCCAGTACACCTACGAAAGAGCCATGAAAGAGGGCCGCACCGACGTGGCAGAACCCATGCCCCTTCCGGAAGTAGATAAGTACAGGAACAACCGGGAAGGTTTCTACAATGCGGTAACAGAATACGCCGTAAAGAACACCCTTGCCATGGGCGGCAATAAAGACCTGGAATCCGGAGAATACCTTCAGGGAAAAAATGGAAAGCCCGGTGAAAGAAAGGTCATTTCCAAGACTGAAAGAGAGGCCCGGACAGAATTCAGAACCAAATTAGGCGCCGCCCTCATCAACCGTGAAATGGGCCTTTCCAACAAGCCTTTCAAAGAATGGGTATCTAAAGAAGAGGGCAAAAAGCTGGCCAAATACTACAAAGAACACCCGGAAAAGCTGAATCATGATATCAATGCCAGCGTGAAAGCTGCCGCCAACGTCAAGGAAAAAGTCATGTTCCTCACCCGTACCCGGAAGACCAGGGAACAGATTCAGAAGATGGAAAATGACTTCCACAGGGACGCCGCCAACCAGGGCAAATCCATCCCGGCCAGCCATTATTATGACTATGCCCCCATCAACGTACAGAAGATGGAAGAGAGAATCAAAGCCGATCCGCAGTTCAAGGACATGGCCACGAGGAATCAGATTAACAAGGCCCTGTCCCGTTCCATGAAGACCCTTGACACCCAGATTAAGTCCATTGAAAACGAGTTCGGAAATACCGTAACCATGAGTAAATTCCTTGAAGCCAAGATTTCCGAAACAAGAAAGAAAATGGGTCTGGAAAGCGATCCTCACAAGTACATGAAGGATTATCACGAAAATACGCCGGTTATGAAACAGCAGAACGATGGGAAAATGCGTATCGTGAAACAGACCGTTTCCTTCACCGCCGATATGGATGAAATCCGGAAGAACAACATGAGCCAGGAAGAAATCATCAACAAATTTGCCAACGGCAAAGAAGGAAGAGAAGGCCTGGACATTGTGAAAGAAGTCAAGAAGAACGAGACGGAAAAGACCATCACCAAGACCGAAGCTTACATGAAGAACCAGGCCGGTAAGTGGGCTAAGGAAAATGCCCAGGCCCAGGCGCTGAAGAAAGCGGACTGGAAAGCAAGAATGGCCAGAGCCGCAGAAAAGAACAATACCATGAACATGAGCAAGACCAAAACCAAGAGCCATAGCCGGAAGAATGCCGGAAGGGACGACAGATAATAAAAAATAGCCAGTTCATCTTTTAATTTTTCGGTAGAATCCATCCCGGCCAAGGGCCGGGGTGGTTATTCTATCCTATGCATTCATTATCAAGGGGACAGACCATGGACATTACCAGAAACCACGAAAATCCTGATGAAATCCAAGAAAAGCCGGTGCCGGAAGTGGCCGCAGAGGATGATCCCACCATTCCTGAAGAGGAAAAGGCCAAGGCCAAAGAAAAGAAGAAAGAAGAGAAAGCGCCGGAGACACCAAAAGAAACAGATAAGAAAAAGCCAAAGACCATGGAAGTCCAGGTCAATGTTTTTGATAAGCTCCTTTTGGCCCTGCTGGACATCAAAAACCAGATGTACAGGCAGGGAAATGATATAGCGGAAATCAGAAGCCGATACGACGTAGTACAGGAAATTGCCGGACAGTTACAAATGAATGCCACCGACATTTCCAATAAAATCCAAAATATCAGCAAACTGACCGATACCAATAAAACCCTGGCCAATAAAGTAGAAAACATGGAAATCAAATGGAACCTCACCTTCCGTCCCATCACACCGGAAGAAATAGCGGAAAACATGAATGATACCAACACATTCAAAGAATACTGGAACGAACTGAATAACATCATCACCGCCATTTACAACCTGAAAACCAAGGTTTCCGATGAACTGGATAAACAGGCCGCAAAAAAAGGAAGCAAAGAATACCGGGAAATCTATAAAATCGCCCTGTACATGGACAGGATCTTCAACGAATACCCACCGCAGCTTAAATACTTCGGCAGAAAGCTGAAGGACAAAAAAGAATGGAAGAACCCCGAAAAGCCGGATTATGAAGACCATGAAAACTGGCTGGATCTTGAAATTACCGCAGAACAGGCCAAATTAATTGATGTTTCCGAAAGTCAGACAATAGACGAACAAATGGAGAAGTTTAAAGCCATGGGGTACTGATATGAATTTCAAAAATAATATAAAATCATTTTTAATAATAGCAGGTATGATATTTGCACTGCCCATAAACACCCATGCCATGACCCTTTCCGAATACATAGCACAATATAATCCTGAAGGAGCCGATGAAATCGCAGGGGCCATCTACCAGACTTCAGCAGAGTATGGCATAGATCCCCTTTTCATGGCCAGCGTCTTTTACGTCGAAAGCCGCTTCCATAATTCTGCCGTTTCTTCTGCAGGAGCCATGGGCATTGCCCAGCTAATGCCCGGCACTGCTGATTACCTTCAGGTAGACCCGAGTGACCCATATCAGAACATAGAAGGCGGCACAAGATATATGAAAGAAATGCTTGACAGTCAAAATCCCAACAGTCCCTACCGGTATAATCTGGCCCTTGCCAGTTACAACGCCGGGCCGGGAAACGTAAACGGCTACGCCCCCTCTTATACATGGGACTACATTGAAACAATAAGGCAGGAATATGACAAGCTGAAAGCCATCATAGACGGAAACCATGGCACATGGAATGTGCCTATGCCTGACGAATATCCGGAAAGCCCTGAAAAACAGAGATATAAAAAACAACGCCCCACCAAGCGGCAGCGGCTGGCCAGGGCCATCATGCAGCTTCGCCGGGAAAGAAGACTTGAAAGACAGGAAAAAATATCACCTGAAAACAAAAGCTGAAAAGAATTGAAAGCGCCGGGCCGGGGACGGCTTGTGTGTCATTTCTCCGGGGCGGCGCTGGTGAGGTGGTTTAAAGCCCCCTTGGTATTT
>ERZ791736.71-NODE-71-length-58206-cov-22.118760_pt1 | contig 58206 bp, 44 predicted proteins | sample MGYA00509940_ERZ791736 | MGnify/ENA primary metagenome ERZ791736 (study PRJEB30046, sample SAMN00792014) | human gut metagenome | study: EMG produced TPA metagenomics assembly of the A metagenome-wide association study of gut microbiota in type 2... | reverse complement strand
TAAGCTCCAAAAAGGAGGTGTTCCAGCCACACCTTCCGGTACGGCTACCTTGTTACGACTTAGCCCCAGTTACCAGTTTTGCCCTAGGCCGATCCTCGCGGTCTCGGACTTCAGGCACCCCCGGCTTCCATGGCTTGACGGGCGGTGTGTACAAGGCCCGGGAACGTATTCACCGCGCCATGGCTGATGCGCGATTACTAGCGAATCCAACTTCACGGAGTCGAGTTGCAGACTCCGATCCGAACTGGGATGGGTTTTCGAGATTTGCACCGCGTCGCCGCGTAGCCTCCCGCTGTACCCACCATTGTAACACGTGTGTCGCCCCGGACATAAGGGCCGTGCTGATTTGACGTCATCCCCCCCTTCCTCACACCTTACGGTGGCAGTCCCGACAGAGTCCCCAGCTTCACCTGATGGCAACTGTCAGCAAGGGTTGCGCTCGTTATGGCACTTAAGCCGACACCTCACGGCACGAGCTGACGACAACCATGCAGCACCTCGATACAGGCTCCGAAGAGCTCGGCCATCTCTGACCGATTCCTGCACCGTTCGAGCCCGGGTAAGGTTCCTCGCGTATCATCGAATTAAACCACATGTTCCTCCGCTTGTGCGGGCCCCCGTCAATTCCTTTGAGTTTCAACCTTGCGGTCGTACTCCCCAGGTGGATGACTTATCGCTTTCGCTTAGCCACAGACTGTCTATCGCCTACAGCTAGTCATCATCGTTTACTGTGCGGACTACCAGGGTATCTAATCCTGTTTGATCCCCGCACTTTCGTGCATCAGCGTCAATCGCGGCTTCGTGAGATGCCTTCGCAATCGGTGTTCTGTGTAATATCTATGCATTTCACCGCTACATTACACATTCCTCCCACGGCAACCGTATTCCAGTCACGCAGTATCAACGGCACGGCACGGGTTGAGCCCGTGAATTTCACCGCTGACTTACGCCACCGCCTACGCACCCTTTAAACCCAATGAATCCGGATAACGCTCGCATCCTCCGTATTACCGCGGCTGCTGGCACGGAGTTAGCCGATGCTTATTCGTACGCTACTCTCATCGGACCACGCGTGGCCCTTATTGCTCACGTACAAAAGAAGTTTAAAATCCATAGGACCGTATTCCTTCACGCGGCATGGCTGGATCAGGCTTCCGCCCATTGTCCAATATTCCTCACTGCTGCCTCCCGTAGGAGTCTGGACCGTGTCTCAGTTCCAGTGTGGGGGACCAACCTCTCAGTTCCCCTAGACATCGTTGCCACGGTGGGCCGTTACCCCGCCGTCCAGCTAATGTCACGCGAGCCAATCCGTCTCCGACGTATCTTTATCTGCCGGAAGATGCCTCCCAACAGAGCCATGGAGCATTAGGCCGGATTTCTCCGGGTTATTCTCCTGAGACGGGCATGTTGCTCACGCGTTACGCACCCTTGCGCCGGTCGCCGGCATCTGTATTGCTACAAACCCGCTGCCCCTCGACTTGCATGTGTTAAGCCTGCCGCTAGCGTTCATCCTGAGCCAGGATCAAACTCTTCATTGTATATGTTCTATATATCTAAGCTTGTCCTGACCGGTTTATTGACGAGATTATTAATATTAATAAACCTCTACCTTTTTCACTCGTACAATGCTATCAAAGAACTTTCATTTGGTATCCGTTTTTCTCAAACGGGCTGCAAATATACGGACTATTTTTTAACCACCAAATTTTTTTGCAATTTTTTTGAAAAAATTTTTCAATCTTTGCGTCATGTATTGGAAACTGTTCGTCATATTCGCCAAGATCGGAGCCTTCACCATAGGTGGTGGAGTGGCCATGATCCCGCTGATAGAGAGGGAGGTAGTCCATAAAAACAAGTGGATTGCGCCCGAGGATTTCCTTGATATCATCTCCATCGCCCAGTCAGCCCCCGGACTGATAGCCGTAAACGTGTCGATTTTCGTAGGACACCGGCTCGCCGGGATAAAAGGCAGCATCGTCGCCACCATCGGCAGCGTTATGCCTCCCTTTATAATAATACTGCTGGTCGCCGCCATCTTCACCACCTTCCAAAACGACCCCACCGTCCAGGCCGTTTTTAAGGGTATCCGCCCGGCAGTGGTCGCCCTGATTGCCGCCCCGGTCTTCCGCATGGCGGTCCAGAACCGGCTCAACTGGATTACCGGCGGCATCGCAATGGCGACTACGGTCCTCATCGCATTTCTGAGAATCTCCCCCATCTGGATTATCATCACCGCCATCGCCGGAGGCCTCGTCATGGCCTACAGCCGGCAGGACAGGCATAACGGCAGAAAGGAGGCAGGGCGATGATTTTCCTCGAGCTGTTCATCACTTTTTTCATTATAGGTGCATTCACCTTCGGCGGAGGCTACGCCATGCTCTCCCTGATCCAGAACCAAGTAGTGACGGTCCATCAGTGGCTCACCCCCGAGGAGTTCACCGATATCGTGGCCATCTCACAGATGTCCCCCGGTCCGATAGGCATCAACAGCGCCACCTACATCGGCTACTCGGTGCCTCACGCCATGGGCTTCAGCCCAGCAGTCAGCGTACTGGGCTCGATTACAGCTACCTTTGCAGTAGTCCTCCCCTCCTACCTGCTGGTGCTGTGGATCTGCATCCTCTTCGAGAAATTCCGGAGCAACCGGTATTTTGCCTCCGTCCTGAAAGTCATGCGGCCGGTGACGATAGGGATGATCGCCGCAGCCGCCATTGTCCTGATAACCCCCTACAACTTCATCGACTGGTGGAGCTGGGCCCTCTTCGCCGGAGCATTCGCGGCCCTGTTTTTCCTTAAGGCCAACCCGATCTGGGTCATCATCGCAGCGGGCGGTGCGGGATACCTCATATACGGGCTGTAAAACACAGAAGTAATTGTAGGACTTCTCAAATATTGTCAGTAACTTTGAATGATTTTTTCATTCACTAAGAGAGAGACATTATGAGGAAGATTCTACACCTTATCCTGATGGCCGCCGCTGTCACGCTGGCGGTCTCCTGCAACAACAACGGAAACAAAGAAGAAGAGAAGCCTGAGGCAACGGAGCCGGCTCCTTTCGCAAAGGGCGCCGACATAGGCTGGGCCACCGAAATGGCCGATGACGGCATCAAGTTCTACAACGCCGCCGGTGAGGAGCGCGAGTGCACCGCCCTGATGAAGGAGCTCGGATTCGACGCCGTCCGCTACCGGGTATGGGTAAACCCTCCCGAGGGCTGGTGCGGAATGGAGGATGTAGTAGCCAAAGCTAAGATTGCCAGCGACTTGGGCATGAGAATCATGATAGACTTCCACTACAGCGACTGGTGGGCCGATCCTTCCAAGCAGAACAAACCGGAGGCTTGGGCTGACTACAGCTTCGAAGAGCTCTGCAGGGCCATCCAAGGCCACACCCGCGAAGTGCTCACAGCCCTTAAAAATGAGGGCGTCACCCCGGAATGGGTGCAGGTGGGCAATGAGACTTCCGACGGAATGCTCTGGGATGAGGACAATGCCGGCATCTCGGGCAAGGCCAGCACCAGCATGTCCAACTATGCCGTAATGACCACGACCGGCTACAACACCGTGAAGGAAATATTCCCCGAAGCCAAGGTTATCGTACATCTGGATCATGGTGACCGCCCCGGCCTCTATGAATGGATATTCGACGGACTTAAGGCCAACGGAGGCAAATGGGATATGATCGGCATGTCCCTCTATCCCGAATACTACGCCCACGACACCGAGGCCGAATACAAGGAAGGAGAATACACGGGCGTCACCGACGCCACCCTCAGCAACGCACTTGCTCTCTACCGGAAATACGGAACCCCGGTGATGATATGCGAGGCCGGCATGACCTGGAACAAGGAGGATGAGTGCCTGGCTTTCCTGACCGATCTGCTGTCCAGGGCCAGGACTCTCGGAGACGGAGAGGCCTGCGCCGGCGTCTTCTATTGGGAGCCTCAGTGCAATCCGGCCTGGACCTCGGACATCTACAAGGAACTAGGCTGGGGCTCCTACAACAAGGGAGCCTTCGACGGGAACTTCCGCCCCACCAAGGCTCTGGACGCATTCAAGAACTGACATTTCACCTGAAACGCCATGCAGAACAAAAAGAGAACCCTCTTCCAGGGGCTGCAGATACTGACTGCAGCCGCACTGGCACTCATAATCTTTCTGGTATGGGTGAACAAAAGACCGTCAGACAAGAATGTTGAGATTCTGGATCAGATAAGAACCGTCACCCTCCTGGACAAGGGTTGGCAGTTCCACAAGGGCGACTCCTCCGAAATATGGGAGGATGTCACCATCCCCCACGACTGGGCCATCTACGGCCCTTTCAGCCGGGACAATGACCTGCAGACGGTCGCAGTAGTCCAGAACGGCGAGGAGACCGCCACGGTCAAGACCGGGCGCACGGGAGGCCTGCCCTACGTCGGGGTCGGCTGGTACAGGAGGACCCTGGACGTGACCCCGGGCAAGAAGGCTACTCTGCTCTTCGACGGAGCCATGAGCGAGGCGAGGGTCTACGTCAACGGAGAGGAAGTCATATTCTGGCCCTACGGCTACAACTCCTTCCACTGCGACATCACCCCCTTCCTGACCGCCGACGGCAAGAACAATGAGATCCGCGTCCGCCTCGAGAACCGCCCCCAGTCTTCCCGCTGGTATCCCGGAGCCGGCCTCTACCGCAACGTATGGCTGATAGAGACCGAAAAAGTCCATATCCCCGTATGGGGCACCTACATAACCACAGAACTGGATCCGTCCCTGCTCGAGGCCTCTGTCAACATCCGCACTGAGATTGAGGGCATAACCACTGAGGAGACCGTAGCCCTGATCACCGTTATCCGCGATGCCAACGGACGGTTCATCACCTCCATAGAGAGCCTCACGGGAGCGGAGCAGGCCGCCGCTGAGGGAGGCATTGCCGTCCTCAATCAGAAAGTCACCGTAGACCAGCCCCGCCTGTGGTTCCCGGAGACCCCTGAGCTTTACACCGCCTATTCCCGGATATACGTCCAGGACAAGGACGGAAACCGCACCCTCTCCGACTTCCATGCCACCACCTTCGGCATCCGCAGCATAGAGGTGCGCCCCGAGACCGGATTCTACCTCAACGGGGTGAACCGCAAGTTCCGGGGAGTGTGCCTGCACCATGACCTGGGTCCCCTCGGCGCCGCCGTCAACACCTCGGCCCTACGCCACCAGCTGACCATGCTCAAGGACATGGGCTGCGACGCCATCCGCACCACCCACAACATGCCCGCGCCCGAGCTTATCCAGCTCTGCGACGAGATGGGCTTCATGGTGATGATTGAGAATTTCGACGAATGGGACGTGGCCAAATGCCTCAACGGCTACCACCGCTACTTTGACGAGTGGGCCGAGCGCGACATGGTCAATATGCTCCGCCACTACCGCAACAACCCCTCCGTCGTGATGTGGAGCATCGGCAACGAGGTGCCCACACAATGGACTCCCGGCGGCTATGAGGTGGCCACTTTCCTGCAGGACATCTGCCACCGCGAGGACCCCACCCGTCCCGTCACCTGCGGCATGGACCAGATAGATGCGATACTGCACAACGGGTTCGGAGCCGTGCTGGACGTACCCGGATTCAACTACCGCGCCCACCGCTACCTGGAAGGCTATGAGACCATGCCCCAGAAAGTGCTCCTGGGCAGCGAGACCTCCTCGACCGTCAGCTCCAGGGGCGTGTACAAATTCCCCGTCGAGAAAAAGTACGACGCTCTCTACGACGACCACCAGAGCTCTTCCTACGACCTCGAGTACTGCTCCTGGTCCAACGTCCCCGATGACGACCTGGCCCTCGCCGAGGACTATCCCTGGACCATGGGACAGTTCGTCTGGACCGGATTCGACTACCTCGGAGAGCCCTCGCCCTACGACACAGACGCCTGGCCCAACCACAGCTCCATGTTCGGCATCATAGACCTGGCCTCCATCCCCAAGGACCGCTATTGGCTCTACCGCAGTGTCTGGAACCGGGACAGCGCCACCCTCCACATCCTCCCGCACTGGAACTGGGAGGGCCGCGAGGGAGAGGTCACTCCTGTATTTGTCTACACATCCTACCCCAGAGCCGAACTCTTCCTCAACGGCCGGAGCCTGGGCATCAGGGAAAAATGCGACAGCACCCTCCAGCACCGCTTCCGCCTGATGTGGAATGATGTCCGCTATGAACCGGGAGAACTCACCGTAGTGGCCTATGACTCCGAGGGCAATAAGGCAATGCAGAAGAGCGTCCGCACCGCATCTGAGCCCTGGGCAATCGAGCTGATTCCGGCAAGGGAGAGCATCACCGCCGACGGCAAGGACCTGCTCTACGTGACCGTCCGCATAGTGGACCGGGACGGCAATCTCTGCCCGCTCGACTCCCGCAAGGTGCATTTCGACGTGTCGGGGGCCGGTGAGTTCAGGGCAGTGGCCAACGGCGACCCTACCTGCCTCGAGCTCTTCCACGAACCCGAGATGAGCGCCTTCGGCGGCATGCTCACGGTCATCGTACAGAGCAAGGAGAAGGCCGGACGCATCACTCTTAAGGCTTCCGCCGACGGCCTCCGCGACGGAGTTCTGAAGACCAGATCCGTAAAAAACAACAATAATTAAAATACACACCGACGTATGAAAGAAAAAATTCACTCACAGTTCGAAAAGCATTTCGGCGGCAACGGCACATTCTACGCCTCCGCCGGCAGAATCAACCTTATCGGCGAGCACACCGACTACAACGGCGGCTTCGTATTCCCCGGAGCCATCGACAAGGGCATGATGGCGGAGATCCGCCTCAACGGCACGGACAAGGTCCGGGTCTACTCGGTAGACCTGGAAGACTACGCCGAGTTCGGCTTCGCCAAAGCCGATGCCCCCTCTGCATCATGGGCACGGTATGTGTTCGGAGTATGCAGGGAGATCATCAAGAGATGCGGAGATGTACTCAAAGGCTTTGACGCCGCTTTTGCAGGCGACGTACCCCTCGGAGCCGGCATGTCCTCCTCCGCCGCCCTCGAAAGCACATTTGCCTATGCCCTGAACGACATGCTGGGTCTCGGCATCGACAAGTTCGAGCTGGCCCGCATCGGCCAGAGCACCGAGCACAACTACTGCGGGGTCAACTGCGGCATCATGGACCAGTTCGCATCCATCTTCGGCAAGGCCGGCAGCCTGATGCGCCTGGACTGCCGCTCGATGGAGCACAAGTACTATCCGTTCCATCCCAAGGGCTATCGCCTCGTTCTGCTCGACTCAGTGGTCAAGCACGAGCTGGCCTCCTCGGCCTACAACAAGCGCCGCGCCTCCTGCGAGCATGTAGTGGCCGCCCTCAAGGCCGCGGGGCATCCAGAGGTGGAGTTCCTCCGCGACGTGGACATGCAGATGCTCTCCGAAGTAAAGGGCAAGGTATCCGATGAGGACTACATGAGGGCCGAATACGTAATCGAGGAGATTCAGAGAGTGCTCGATGTCTGCGACGCCCTCGAGCGCGATGACTACGAGACCGTGGGACAGAAGATGTACGAGACACATCACGGCATGAGCAAGCTCTATGAAGTGAGCTGCGAGGAGCTGGATTTTCTCAACGACATAGCCCGCGAATGCGGCGTGACCGGCTCCAGGGTCATGGGCGGCGGCTTCGGCGGCTGCACCATCAACTTAGTCAAGGATGAGCTCTACGATGCCTTCATCGCACGTGCGAAGAAAGAGTATGCGGCCAGGTTCGGACACGAGCCCAAGATATATCCAGTGGTAATCAGTGACGGAGCGCGTAAACTTGAATAACAGCCATAATATCTGAATCATGATACATCTGACCAACAAGAGCGGCGCATCGGTAATGCTGACCGAAAGAGGCGCCGGCATAGTTTCGATAGTAGTTCCCGACCGCAACGGCGTGATGGGAGACGTGGTACTGGGATACCGTGACGAGGAAAGCTACCTCGCCGACGGTCCCTGCGCCGGCAAGATACCAGGCCGCTTCGCCAACCGCATAGACGGCGGACACTTCACCCTTGACGGCAAGGAATATCAGCTCGTAAAGAACAACCCCGGCTACCAGCTTCACGGCGGACCCGACGGATTCTCCAACCGGCTGTGGAAAGCATCCCGGATATCGGACACCGAGGTCATCCTAACCCTCGACAGTCCCGACGGCGACCAGGGCTATCCCGGGAACATGCACGTGGAGGCCACCTACACCTGGAGCGACGACAACTCCCTGACCCTCTCGATCAAGGCCACCACCGACGCCCCCACCATAGTCAATCTGACCAACCACACATACTGGAACCTCGACGGCGAGGACAGCGGTTCCATCCTGGACCACGTGCTGAAACTCAACGCTTCCCGCTGGCTGGCCACCTCCGAGGCCCTCATCCCCACCGGTGAGCTCGCCCCCGTGGAGGGCACCCCCATGGACTTCCGCACCGCAAAGCCCATCGGCCGCGACATCAAGGCTGACTTCCCGGCCCTGAAATACGGAAAAGGCTATGACAACTGCTGGGTACTCGACGGTGCCCCGGGGCTGAAACTGGCCGCAGAGCTCAGTTCCGCAGTCTCCGGCCGCCGCCTCGAGATCTGGACCGACCAGCCGGCAGCCCAGGTCTACACCGGCAACTGGCTCGACGGCTCTCCCCTGAGCAAGTCCGGCCGCCCCTACCGCGACTACGACGGCGTGGCGATAGAGTGCCAGGGATTCCCCGACGCACCCCATCATCCGGACTTCCCGTCCTGCGTCCTCCGGCCAGGCGAGACATATTCCCGGACGATAATCTTCAAGCTGAATGCATAAAAATAATAAAGGCTGCCGAGAACCGACAGCCTTTATTACTTAACCTAATACTTAACCTATGAAAAAACTATCCGACTTATTCTATTGCAAACCCCGTGCCAAAAAATCGGAAGCCACATGAAACATCATGACGATTAAGTTACAAAGTAGTTGCCGGGTCTATAAGTTTGTCCTGATAGTAGACCTCGTAATGCAGATGATTTCCTGTACTGGCACCTGTAGAACCTACATAACCTATAAGATCGCCTTTCTTAACGGATTTACCTTTACGGACCGCTATCCGGTTCATATGCGCATAGGCCGTCTTATAACCGTTTCGGTGATTGAGTTTGACAAAATTGCCATACCCTCCATTACGTCCCGAGAATGTAACCTGTCCGTCAGCAGTAGCATAGATAGGCGTATTGCGCGGAGCAGCCAAGTCGATACCCTTGTGGCCGTGACGCTTATGGGTAATCGGATGTATACGGGAACCGAATGGTGACGATATCCGCACATACTCCGTGGGCTTACCGCTGGGGACTGCTGTTGAAACAGCGGCACCCGCCGCATCAGCACCGGAAGTTCCGGCAGCATCGGAAGACACTGTCTCTTCTTGTTCTACTGGAGTCCGGATCTCTTCCTGAACTTTTCCGGCAGTCTCAGCATCCGGAAGAGTATTGAAATATTCCGCATCATACGGTTCCAGCACTACTGACGTTGACACAGGCACTATCGGATCCTCATCCTCCTGCGCATCTGTATTCATATTGGCCACTATGGCTTCCATGACCTGAGCCGCCTCCTGCATCCGCGCCACCGTATCTTCTGCCTCCGAAAGCACAGGCACAAGTTCATCAGGCGTCATCACAGCAATAGACCGTATATTTTCCCGCAATATGCGTTTCTGTTCCGCAACCGTGGACACTACTGCCACCGGAGCCGGAGCCATCTTTATAGGTTCTACTCTTATACCGTCGTCCGAAGCCATCAAATCTACCGCCTTCTCCTCATCCTCCAGCATTCTGCGATAACTCCGCCGGAATTCCTCAAAGGCGGCATAATACCTGGCCTTGAACTCCTCGAATTCCTTTGCCCTCTGCTCTTCAAACTCCGACAACTGACTTTTCCTCAACTGCTTGAACTCATCGAAACTCTGGGCCATGGCAGATGAGCCGCTCAGAATGGCCGCCACTGCAAAAATCAAATACTTTTTCATAGTCGTATCTTTATGTTACAATTCCTTCACAAACTCAGCATCTGCCTTGTTCTGAAGTTTCTGGTCGTAATAATACAGCATAACGTAATAATACATGTCAAAACTTTTGGATTCAGTATACCGCACACACAACTTGCAGGTCCTGCCTCCGGCATCTTTATAGGTTACTGATTTTTCCCTGTCCCCTTTCATACTGCCATCCTCTTCCATAATGATATCTCTGTCTCCGCCGTACTTCATTGACAAATCCTTAACAAGGGAATCATAACGTTTCTCTGCATCCTTCTGGGTATTGTAGGCTTCGTAAGCCCTGAACATATAAAAACTTCCGCTCGGACTGAAATAGAAATCCACGTAATCCCATCTCCTGCCCCCGAACTCCACACCATGTATCTGCACATGCTGACGGTACCAGTCTTCATCCGCATTCTGCAATGACTGTCTTGTATTATTCCCTTTTTGCTTTTTCAAATCATACAGACGTTCATAATTCTGCCCGAACCGCAGTCCGAGAAACGTGTCCTGAACTTTCATCTGTGCATAGAGCGCTGCCGCAGCCAGCAACAGGACCGATGCTGTTACAATAATGCGTTTCATATTACAATTCCTCCAGATAACTGTGTTCTGCCTTTATTTTCAAGTCCTCATTGTAATAGTACAGGAATACATAATTGTACATTACACCACTGGTCGAACTCTTGTATGCCCTCTCCAGACAGCAGACCCCTCCGTCCTTGTCCGTGTATGACACCCATTCCTTCTTGTCCTTATCCCAGCTGTCCTGCGCCTTCCTGACAATACCTGCCTTGCCTTCGTACTTTTTGTCCAGCTTTTCCAGCATTCTGTCATATACACCCTCCGCCACCTGTCCGTCCTTATATGGATGATAGAATCTGAGCTTGTACAGGATTGAATTGTTCTTTACAAAGTTGAAATCGCAGTAATTCCAGTCATTGCCTCCCAGTCTCACGTCCCGTATGGTAAAATCTGCCTGACGACATTTTCTAAGATGCCTCCAGTCAGGATGATTTTCCTTGACAAAATCGGAACTGCAGACATCCTTATAGGAAGTTCCAAGCCTGATTCCATAAAAGGTATCCTGCACCTTATTCTGCGCATACATAGCGGAAGAAGATACAGTACAGGCAATTAAAAACAGAAAAAATCCTCTCATACAGTCATTTTTTAAAAATTTCCTCAAATATACGAATTTTTTCAGACTGCTTTTGCGGAAAATTTTAATTTTGCCGACAGAATTAAAAACTATCATAGCAGGTATGGATATTGATTTTGTAGTCACGTGGGTAGACATGAATGATCCGGAATGGCAGAAGGACTTCATGAAATACTCAGGTAACTGGAAAAATACAAAGAACAGTGTTTCGAAAGCCCGCTTCCGGGATTACGGTTTTCTGAAGTACTGGTTCCGCGGCGTAGAGAAATTCGCACCCTGGGTGCGCAGAATACATTTCGTCACCGGAGGACAGAAGCCGGAGTGGCTTGACACTGACAACCCCAGGATTCATCTGGTAGACCACAAGGATTTTATCCCCGGACAATTCCTGCCTACTTATAATTCCGTAGTCATCGAACGCTACCTGCACAGGATTCCCGGACTGGCTGAGCACTTTGTCTATTTCAACGACGACTTCTACATTATAAACAGTATCGGGCCCGAGCGCTTTTTCCGCAACGGCCTGCCATGCGACATCGCGGCATTCCTCTATAATCCGGACTGGTCACAGTGGTACAAGAGACTGAGAAACAATCTGAGAATCATAAATCAGAATTTCGACAAGAAAGATGTGACATCCCGTTTCCATGACAAATGGTTCGACAAAAGCTACGGTTCAAAAGCCAGATGGAACTATCTGCTCAAACATTACGGCAAATTCATCACCCTGAGGACACCCCACAACGCCCAGCCTTTCCTGAAAACCACTTTCGAGGAAGTATGGGCAGTCGCAGGGGAAGAACTGACACGTACATCCGTCAACCGGTTCCGCGCCCTTGATGACTACACCCCGGAACTTTTCCGCACATGGCAGATCTGCAAGGGCAATTTCGAACCGTACAACACATATAACGACACCAAAATGTTTCCGCTCATGATCCGTCCCAAACAAGCAGTCCGGGCAATCTACAGGCAGTCCTACTCCCTGATCTGCCTGAACGACAACGTACATATCCGGAACTATGACAAAGTGATGGAAAATATAAGAAATGCCTTTGAGCATATCCTGCCCGAGAAGTCAAGTTTCGAACGTTAATCCGCCGCTGCCCATGAATAAAGTTCTTGCAGAAATCATCGCCGGGGTGATTCCGCACAAGATGACACGTAACCGGTGGCGCGGTATCCTGCGGTACGGTATTTTCAAGGCCATAAGACTTAGACACCAGCTCCGCCACGACAGGACACAGCCACGTTACTGCCTGGCTGTCTGCGCCATAGCCAAAAACGAAGGTCCCTATTTCAAGGAATGGATAGAATGGCATAAGTCGAAAGGAGTGGAGAAATTCTACATCTACGACAATGACAGCACGGACGGGACCATGGAAATACTTCGTCCGTACATTGAATCCGGCATTGTGGAATACACTTTCTTTCCGGGATACAGACGTCAGCTTGCCGCATACGATGACTGCCTGGACAGACATCGTATGGAAGCCCGCTGGATAGCTTTCATCGACCTGGATGAATTCATAGTCCCGGTAAAGGACAGGACGATTCCTGAATTTCTCAGCAGATTCGAGGATTGTCCCGCTGTAGAAATAAACTGGCTGGTCTATGGCAGCGGAGGAGCAAAAAAGAGAGTTCCGGGGACCATGATGGAACGCTTCAGATGTCATTCCGTCCCGGACCACCCGCTGAACAGACATGTTAAAAGCATCGTAGACCCGCGCCGGGTCTATACCATGACCGGCTGCCACGAAGCAGCGCGTATTACGGGACATGCCGCTGATTCTCATGGCAATCCTATAAAAAAGAATTTTCGGGAGCGCCCTCCGCAGCAGGATGTTATCCGTATCAACCACTACGCAGTAAGATCCTATGAGGAGTTTCTGGAAAAACAGGCCCGTGGAAGAGCGAGCGGCACACAGAAGACTGTAAAATCCGAATACTTTGACCAGTATGACCTCAATGACATCCAGGATACCTGAGGACTGCTGCGGCTGCTCCGCCTGCGCACAGACTTGTCCCCGGCAGTGCATACGGATGATACCGGACAGCGAAGGCTTCGAATATCCGCATGTGGACTTGACGGCATGTATTGACTGCGGATTATGCAGCCTGGTATGTCCTGTGCTGAAACAGAATACCGCAAAAACACCTTTACAGGCTTACGCCGCGAAAAACAACGACGAGGAGACCAGACGCCTGAGTTCGTCAGGAGGAGTATTCACGTCCCTGGCGGAAAGTGTCCTTAAACGTGGCGGCGTGGTATTCGGAGCCTCATTCGACAGAAACTGGGACACTGTCCACTCCTATACAGGAAATATAGACGGCCTCTCCGCTTTCCGAGGAAGCAAGTACACCCAGAGCCGCATCGGGACATCATACAGGGATGCGGAAACTTTCCTGAACGAGGGACGGGAAGTCCTGTTCTCGGGGACCCCGTGCCAGATAGCCGGACTAAAAGGCTTTCTCCGGAAAGACTACAGCCGTCTTTTCACCGTGGAGATTCTATGCCACGGTGTACCCAGCCCGAAAGTCTGGCAGAAATATCTTGACGGGAGGAAGAAAAAACATCACTGCAGCAGAATCATCCGGATAAATTTCAGGGATAAGGGGAAAGGCTGGAAACGATACCGCCTGGTAATTGAGTTTGAAAACGGGAAGACCTACGCAATGTCTCATAAGAGAGACCGCTTTTTAAAAGGTTTCCTGAAAAATCTGTATTTAAGGCCGTCCTGCTATACCTGCAAATGCAAGAACGGTCGGTCCGGCAGCGACATCACCCTGGCAGACCATTGGAATATAGACAAGGTTCTGCCCGGATACAATGACGGCAGAGGCACAAGCCTGGTACTTGTCAACACAGATAAAGGGGCCTCGCTGCTGCAATCGGCGGCGGCCCGTATAGAGTGCATCGGCACCGGTTTCGAAGAATGCATAGGAAGAAACGGAGGTTTCACGGAGAACATACCTGTGCCCCGGGGCAGGGAAAGATTTTTCAAGAAGCTCAACACGAAATAATATGAGAACAGCAATACTCACACTCCCTTTTCACGGCAACTACGGAGGAATTATCCAGAATTACGCATTACAGACCGCACTGCTGCGTACGGGCCATGAAGTAGAGACTGTAAATCTGAAAAAATCACTGCTCGGCAAGAAATTCGACATTCCATTCCTCACCAGGGCAGTCAGACCGGACAGATCAAAAGACAAACAGCATGTGCGAAGATTCATAGAAGAAAACATCCGGCTGACACCCCCATTTTACAGCAAGAGGGATTTTCTCAAATACGATTTTTCAAAATACGATGCGGTGATAGTGGGTTCTGATCAGGTCTGGCGTGCACGCTACGCATACCCTGATCTATATACCTGCTATCTGGATTTTTTAAAGGACAGAAGAGTCAAGAAAATAGCATTTTCAGCGTCATTCGGAAGCGACACGGCCGAGTATACAGAGCAGCAGATACAGACTTGCGGAAAGCTTATCGGAGAATTCGACCTTGTTACTGTAAGGGAGGACAGCGCACTTACCCTTATCAACGATATATATAGATGGAAATGCAGGACTCCGCCCATTCTGATTTCTGACCCTACCATACTGCTGTGCAAGGAGGACTACATGGGCCTGCTTTCAGGATACTCCTGCAGGGAAAATGACGGAGGGCTTTTTTACTACATCCTGGACATGACAGACGAAAAAAGGAATCTTATCAATAAGGTCGCTGAAGAGCTGGGCGTAAAACCATTTACAGTCATAAGGAAAAGTCGCAGATGGTATGATCGGCTGGAGGACAGAATGATACCTCCTCTGGAAGAATGGCTGCAGGCATTCAGCCAAGCCTCGTATGTCCTTACAGACAGTTTCCACGGTTCCGTATTCTCGATTATTTTCAATAAAGAATTTACCGCTGTCGGAAACAGAAAGAGAGGGGAGAGCCGGTTCCTATCACTGTTGGCCAGATTCAACCTTCCCGACAGACTGGTTTACGATGAAAAGGGGATCCACTCCAACCTGCACAACCGCATAGACTGGAATTCAGTAAATTCCATGCTGGATGATGAGAGAAAGAGGATGACCGCCTGCCTGAGCTACCTGGACGGGTTATCCTGATTATCGAGGCTGTAGCCTATTCGCCTGCCTATTTCCGGATACGTCCGGATTATCGCATCCAATGCCGCAGCATTCCTGTCCGTTCCTGACTTGAAGTTGGTGGTTTTGAGTGACAGCTCACGCGGCTTGCCCAGGCCGCGCGGTTTATTGTAGCCGAACGGAACTGGTACGACCACCGTACCGCCCGCTACTGCCGCAGCCCAGAACCAGATGTCATCTGTCGTCGGAGCTATCGCTGTAAACAGGTTCTCATCCAGCATTTCCTTTTTCAGGGAATGCGGAGGATACAGTACACCGCCCACACCTGTCTGTATGTTCAGGCAGCTGGAATGAATTTTCCTGAACACGAAGTCATACCATCTGTACTTACGCCATTTGCGATAAGGATGGCCCGGCCGGATACGCTTGGCACGGTGCGCGAGAATGACATCCGGCATCTTCTCATGAAGGCACAGCAGACTGCGCAGCATATTCCGGTCATAGGCCACGTCATCATCCACTGTCACGACCACAGCATCCGGAAAGTCTCTCAAAGCCGGAATCAGTTTTCTGTAAGAGCGGATGTCCCTGCCGTAATCACGTATTTCGAACACAGGATTGCAGGCAGCCATCTTCAGGAGCTCGTCAGGTATTCCGTTTTTACCGAATTGAGAAAATGTCAGGTAAAGCACTACCTTGTCCGGAAGGACGGTACCGTCCAGAATTGACTGTATGGCTTTGGCGGCATAAGGTATCGCCGCGGGAAAAGATGTCAGGGAAACTACGACTGACGGTCGGGATATATTGTTTCTATTCATATCTAATCCAATCTGATCAATTCAATTTCCTGCCTCTAAGCCGCAGGCTGTTGGTCACCACGCTCACGCTGCTCAGGGCCATGGCGGCTCCGCCTATCATGGGATTGAGGAGGAAGCCGTTAACAGGGTAAAGCACTCCCGCTGCTACCGGTACAGCTATGATGTTGTAGATAAATGCCCAGAAAAGGTTCTCACGGATGGTGCGGATGGTCAGTTGCGAGAGGCGGACGGCCTCGGGAATGCGGAGCAGGTCGGAGGAGAGAATGGTCACCATCGCGGTATCCATCGCGATGTCGCTGCCGCGACCCATCGCTATGCTCAGGTCAGCCTGAGCCAGGGCGGCGCTGTCGTTGATGCCGTCCCCTACCATTGCCACCTTGTGCCCTTCTGCCTGCAGCTGCTTGATATAACCGGCCTTGTCCTGAGGCAGGACCCCGGCGCGGAAGTCGTCGATGCCGGCCTCCCGGGCCAGAGCCGCCGCCGAGGCCTCATTGTCCCCGGTCAGCATGACGGTGCGGATGCCCATCCGGTGCAGACGGGCCACGGCCTCTGCGGAGGTGGGCTTGATGCGGTCGGCGAGGGCAAGTACGGCCAGCACCCCGTCCGGCCCCGCGAACCAGATCACCGTGCGGGCCTCCCGGAGCCAGTCCCCGGAGAGGGAGAGCATCTGTCCGGAGGGTGCCATCCCATTGTTCTTAAGCAATTCCAGATTGCCGGCCATATAGACAGAGCCATTGTATTCTCCGCGGACTCCGCTGCCGGGGATATTCTCGAAGGAGGATATCTCCAGCGGGGCGGTATTGTCCTCAGACTTCAAGGCATTGACCACAGCCTCGGCCATAGGATGCTCCGAGAGGGACTCAAGTGCGGAAAGTACCGGACGCAGGGCTTCGGCTCCCGGAGCCCAGTACTGGTCCACCACCTCCGGACGGCCCTCCGTGAGAGTGCCGGTCTTGTCCATCACCACTGTATCCACCTTGCGGGCCACCTCGAGGCTGGCGGCGTCCTTGATCAGGATGCCGTTCCTGGCTCCCTTGCCTATTCCCACGATGATAGCAGTAGGCGTTGCCAGGCCGAGGGCGCAGGGACAGGCGATGATCAGCACGGTCACCATGCACAGGAGACCATGGATGAAGCCGTCCTGAGGCGCGAATATCCACCAGGCGGCGAAGACGAGTACGGCGATGCTTATTATAATAGGTACGAAGACTGCTGCCACCCGGTCCACGAGATTCTGTACCGGGGCCTTGCTGCCCTGAGCGTCCTGCACCATGCGGATAATCTGTGAGAGCATGGTGTCGCCGCCGGTCTTGTCGGCCCTGAAGCGGAAGGAGCCTTTCTGGTTGATGGTACCGGCGTAGACCTTGGACTCAGGCTGCTTGAAGACAGGTACGGGCTCGCCGCTGAGCATGCTCTCGTCCACGTAGGACTCACCGCTGAGCACCGTCCCGTCTACCGCCACCCGCTCTCCGGGCCTGACTATGATGGTGTCGCCGGGGCGGGCCCATTGTATCGGCACCTCCTTCCCGCTGCCGTCCTCCGCAAGCACGGTGACCGTCTTGGGCTGGAGTCCCATGAGACCGCGGATAGCCCCGGTGGTCTTCTGCTTGGCGCGGGCCTCGAGCAGGCGCCCGATAAGGATAAATGCGACGATCACACTGGCCGCCTCGAAATACAGATGCGGTTCGATGCCTCGGGAGAGCCAGAACTCCGGGAAGAGCAGATTGAAGGTGCTGAACAGCCAGGCTACTCCGGTACTGCTGGCCACGAGGGTATCCATATTGACGGCCCCGTGCCGCAGCTGCCTGACCGTGTTTACAAAGAAGCGGCGGCCGAAGACGAAGACCACCACCGTGGCCAGTACGAAAGTCACCCACTGTCCCCAGCGCAGGTCCATGAAGAACATACTGAGGACAAAGACGGGCAGGGCTCCGATGACAGCACCTGCGGTCTGCCGCCTGAGAGCGCGGTACTGCCTGAGACGCTCCGCCTCCGCTGCCTCCTCCTCATTCTCCACATCCATTATCAGACCGTAGCCCGCCTCCTCGACGGCCTTTCTCAGAGCCTCGGGGGAGCACTTGCTGTCATCATAACTCACTAAGGCAGTGGCCGAGGCATAGTTCACATTGGCCTCCTCCACCCCCTCGCAGGAGTTCAGGACCTTATTGACCCGGGCAGCACATGCAGCGCAGCCCAGACCTGTTACGGGGAATATCTCTTTTTTCTGCATAACCGGCAATTTTTAAAAATCACAGCCGCAAAAATAACTTCCGCAGCCGGCAACCTTATTGCATTTGTTATAAAAAAACCGTCCCAGAAACTGAGACGGCCGAACCGGGTGGAAGATGGGACTCGAACCCACGACCCTTGGTGCCACAAACCAATGCTCTAACCAACTGAGCTACATCCACCATTTAAAAATTATCCCCTAAAAGGGAGTGCAAATATAAGAATACTTTTCTTATTCACGCAAATTTTCTATATTTGGAAGAAAATTTTTAACAAAACACTATTACCATATGGCACGTGAAATCAAATTTTCCCTGGTTTACAGGGATATGTGGCAGTCTTCAGGAAAATATGTTCCGAGGGTTGACCAGCTTGTCCAGATCGCCCCTGTCATCATCGATATGGGATGCTTCGACAGAGTAGAGACCAACGGAGGAGCTTTCGAGCAGGTAAACCTCCTCTTCGGTGAGAACCCCAACAAAGCCGTAAGAGCCTGGACCGCACCCTTCAACAAAGTCGGCATACAGACACACATGCTCGAAAGAGGCCTCAACGCCCTCCGTATGAATCCAGTTCCGAGGGATGTCAGGGGCCTCATGTATAAGGTAAAGGCAAAGCAGGGCACCAATATCTCCCGCTCGTTCTGCGGCCTCAACGACCACCGCAACCTCAAGGACTCCGTCATCCTCGCCAAGGAGGGCGGCATGATCTCCCAGGTGGCCCTCAGTATCACCTACTCCCCCATCCACACCGTAGAGTACTACATGGACATCGTGGACAAGGTGGTGGAATACGGCTGCGACGAGATCTGTCTCAAGGACATGGCCGGCATCGGACGTCCCGCCTTCCTGGGCCGTCTGACCAAGAGCATCAAGGACAAATATCCCCACATCATCGTGCAGTATCACGGCCATTCCGGACCCGGATTCTCGACTGCATCCATGCTGGAAGTGGCCCGCGCCGGCGCCGACTATCTGGACGTGGCCATGGAGCCCCTGTCCTGGGGTAAGATCCATCCTGACGTAATCACCATCCAGGCCATGCTCAAGGACGCAGGCTTCCTGGTAAAGGACATCAACATGGACGCCTACATGGAGGCCCGCCGTCTGACCCAGACCTTCATCGACGACTTCCTGGGCATGTTCATAGAGCCGAACAACTACATCAGTTCCTCCCTCCTGGTAGGCTGCGGCCTGCCCGGCGGCATGATGGGCTCGATGATGGCCGACCTCAAGGGCTTCCAGAGCGCCATCAACATGTCCCTGCGCAACCAGGGCAAGAAGGAAGTTTCCCTCAACGAACTGATGGTGATGCTCTTCCAGGAGGTTGAGTACGTATGGCCCAAGCTCGGCTATCCCCCTCTCGTAACTCCTTTCAGCCAGTACGTGAAGAACACCGCCCTGATGAACCTCATGCACACCCTCAAGGGCGAGCCCAGATGGAAGACCATCGACAAGGACACCATGAACATGATCCTCGGCAAGACCGGAACCCTGCCCGGCCCTCTGGCTCCAGAGATTCTCGACATCGTCAAGGAGAAAGGCCTGGAGTTCTACACCGGCAATCCTCAGGACGCCTTCCCCGACGAGCTGCCTCACTTCATCGAGGAGATGAAGAAAGAAGGCTGGGACCGCGGCCAGGACGACGAGGAGCTCTTCGAGTTCGCCATGCACGAGCGCCAGTACCGGGACTACAAGAGCGGAGTGGCCAAGGACCGCTTCAACAAGGAGCTGGAGGCAGCCCGCGAGAAGGCCGGAGCCCCGAAGATAGTCACCCGCAAGGTGGTCGAGGTACCCGCATTCGACGTGGAGAAGGTCATGGCGGAGCATCCCAAGGCCATGCCTATCCAGGCCGTTGCCAAGGGCAAGCTCATCTGGAGGTACAATGTCTCGGACGACAGCACTGCCCCCGCCATCGGCACCAAGTTCGAGGAACTCACCCCGATCTGCTACATCCAGACCTACTACGGAGTGGAGCCTGTCTATGCACCCATTACCGGCAAGCTCATCCAGGTGGAGGTGAAGCACAACGAGAACGTGGAGATCAACCAGGTACTCTGCTTCATCGAGTAAACTGCCGGGCCACTGAAACAGAAGAGGCCGTGTCCAAGTCGGGCACGGCCTCTTTTTGCATCAGGCACTCAGCTTATTCCTTACCTGCGAGACGCTTGTAGGACTCGTAGCGGATCTTGGCGAACTGCTCGGTCTTGTCGAAGAGTTCCTGAGCGATGTCAGGGAAAGTCTTCATAAGCGAGCTGTAGCGCACCTCACCCTTGATGAACTCCTGGAACTTGCTCCAGTCGGGCTCCTTGCTGTCGAGGCTGAAAGGATTCTTGCCCTCGTCGGTCAGAGCGGGGTTGAAGTGATACAGATGCCAGTAACCGCACTCGACGGCGAGTTTCTCCTCGTGCTGGCTCTTGCCCATGCCGTTGCGCAGACCGTGGTTGATGCAGGGTGCGTAGGCGATGATCAGGGAAGGTCCGTTGTAGGCCTCTGCCTCCTTCAAGACGTTGAAGTACTGAGCGGGGCTGGCGCCCATAGCCACCTGTGCCACGTATACGTAACCGTAGCTCATGGCCATCATGCCGAGGTCTTTCTTGCGTACTCTCTTGCCGGAGGTTGCAAACTTGGCCACGGCTCCTGCGGGGGTGGACTTGGACGACTGTCCGCCGGTGTTGGAGTACACCTCGGTGTCGAGGACGAGGACGTTGACATTCTCTCCGGAAGCCAGGACGTGGTCCAGTCCGCCGTATCCGATGTCGTATGCCCAGCCGTCACCGCCGAAGATCCACTGGCTGCGGGCAGGGATGTAGTCCTTGTAATCCAGGAGCTGGCGGCAGGCCTCGCAGTCGCTCTCCCCGAGCATCGGTACGAGCTTGTCGCAGATCTCTCGGGTAGCAGCTGCATTGCCTCTCTCGGCGAGCCACTGCTCGAAGAGGGCCTTGATCTCAGAAGAGCACTTCGGGCACTCGAGACCCTGCTTCATCAGGTTGGCCACTGTGTTGCGCAGACGCTCGGTTCCGAGTCTCATACCGAGACCGAACTCGGCGTTGTCCTCGAACAGGGAGTTGTCCCATGCGGGACCGCGGCCGTTGCGGTCGGTGCAGTAAGGAGACGAGGGGAAGGAGCCGCTGTAGATCGACGAGCAGCCGGTAGCGTTGGCCACCATCATGTGGTCGCCGAAGAGCTGGGTGATGGTCTTGATGTAAGGTGTCTCACCGCAGCCGGCGCAGGCACCTGAGAACTCGAACAGAGGCTGTGAGAACTGGGAGTTCTTGAGGTTCTGAGTCTTGGGAGCGACGGTATCCTTGTAGCCCACGTTGGCATGCATGTAGTCAAATACAGGCTGCTGGTCCATCTGTGTAGCAAGGTGCTTCATCTCAAGAGCCTTCTCCTTGGCGGGACATACGTCCACGCAGTTGCCGCAGCCGGTGCAGTCCATGGGAGATACCTGCATGGTGAAGCGGTATGCCTTGAATGCGGCGATACCCTGGGTGCTCTTGACTGCCTTGGGAGCCTTGGCCAGTTCCTCCTCGGTGGTGAGGAAAGGACGGATGGCGGCGTGAGGGCAGACGTATGCGCACTGGTTGCACTGGATACATTTCTCAGGGTTCCACTCGGGAACGCTTACTGCGATGCCTCTCTTTTCGAAAGCGGCTGTACCGGCAGGAATGGTACCGTCGGCATACTCACCGGTGAAAGCACTTACAGGCACGTCATAGCCGTTCTGGGCGTTGACCACATCGGCCACGCTGCGTACCCACTCGGGAGCCAGACGGTCGAAGTTGGCGGGACGGAAACGGGCTACGATTCCGTTCCACTCTGCAGGAACAGTCAGTTCCTCATACTCGGCTCCGCGGTCCACTGCGGCGTAGTTCATGCTGACCACCTTCTCTCCCTTCTTGCCGTAGCTCTTGTCGATGGCTTTCTTCATGAAGGCCACTGCCTGCTCGTAAGGGATGATGCCGGTAATCTTGAAGAACGCCGACTGGAGGATGGTGTTGGTACGGTTGCCCAGACCTATCTCCTCGGCTATCTTGGTAGCGTTGATGATATATACCTTCAGGTTCTTCTCAGCGATAACCTGCTTTACATGATCAGGGATTCTCTTGATGGTCTCCTCTACCGACCAGAGGCTGTTGAGGAGGAATGTACCGCCCCTCTTGATACCCTTGAGAACATCGTACTTGTTCAGGTATGAAGGCACGTGGCAGGCCACGAAGTCCGGGGTGGACACGAGGTAGGGAGAAGTGATCGGGCTGTCACCGAAACGCAGGTGCGAGCAGGTATAGCCGCCGGACTTCTTGGAATCGTAGTCGAAATAACCCTGGCAGTACTTGGGAGTGTGGTCACCGATGATCTTGATGGTGTTCTTGTTGGCGCCCACAGTACCGTCAGAACCGAGACCGTAGAACTTGCACTCGTATGTGCCCTTCTTGGCCAGGGAAATCTCCTCGCCCACGGGGAGGGACTTGAATGTCACGTCATCGGTGATACCGATGGTGAAGTCGGTCTTGGGCTGTTTCTGCTTGAGGTTCTTGTATACAGCGAAGATCTGGGCAGGGCTGGTATCCTTGGAGGACAGACCGTAACGGCCGCCGATGACATAGGGAGCGTCACCGCCCATCTCGGCCAGAGTGGACTTGATATCCAGATACAGGGGCTCGCCTACGCTTCCGGGCTCCTTGCAGCGGTCGAGAACGGCGATTCTCCTGACGCTCTTGGGCAGTACCCTGAAGAAATACTTGGCTGAGAACGGTCTGTACAGACGGACAGTGATTACACCGACCTTCTCACCCTTGGCCATGAGAGCATCCACCACCTCGCGGATGGTCTCGCATACGGAACCCATAGCGATGATGATATCTTTTGCCTCTGGATCTCCATAATAGTCGAACGGCAGGTAATGGCGTCCTGTCAGTTCTCCTATCTCGCCCATATAGCGGGCCACGATATCCGGAACAGCATTGTAATATGTGTTGCATGCCTCACGGGCCTGGAAATACACGTCGGGGTTCTGGGCAGTACCGCGGGTAACGGGCTTGTTAGGATTCAGAGCCCTCTTACGGAAAGCGGCAAGGGACTTCTCGCTGATCATATCCTTCAGGGCATCGGAATCGAGAACCTCTATCTTCTGTATCTCATGAGAAGTACGGAAACCGTCGAAGAAATGAATAAACGGAACACTTGACTTGATGGCGGACAAGTGAGCGACTGCACCCAGATCCATTGCTTCCTGCACACTGGATGAAGCCAGCATAGCGAAACCAGTCTGTCTGCAGGCCATCACGTCCTGATGGTCTCCGAAGATGGACAGAGCCTGAGTGGCAAGAGCACGGGCCGACACGTGGAATACAGCCGGCAGAAGTTCTCCTGCAATCTTGTACATATTCGGAATCATCAGCAACAGACCCTGGGATGCAGTGAATGTCGTAGTCAGGGCGCCTGCCTGAAGAGAGCCATGAACAGCACCTGCGGCACCGCCCTCACTCTGCATCTCAGTGACCTTTACAGTCTCTCCGAAAAGGTTCTTCTTTCCGAAAGCAGCCCACTCGTCCACATACTCGGCCATAGTCGAAGACGGGGTAATGGGATAGATGGCGGCATGCTCGCTGAACATGTACGCCACATGTGCGGCGGCGTAGTTACCGTCACATGTAATAAATGTTTTTTCTTTTGCCATTACTAAGAATATTTAGCAGTTATTTATTAGACTTAAATTACTTCTCTGCGGGAATGCACTTCTTGATGAGTCCCTGAAGCACTGCTCCGGGGCCGAGTTCCACGAACTCATCAGCTCCGTCCCTGTGCATATTGAGCACAGTCTGCGTCCACCGTACGGGAGAGGTCAGCTGCTTAAGCAGCTTTTCCTTTATCACAACGGGGTCTGTCGAAGGCTGCGCATCGACATTCTGATATACAGGACATACCGGAGTCTTTATGTCGGTTCTGCCGATGGCCTCGGCCAGTTCCACGCGGGCAGGTTCCATCAATGGAGAATGGAAAGCTCCTCCTACCGCCAGACGGAGCGCCCTCTTGGCACCGGCCTCCTTGAGAGCAGTGCAGGCACGGTCCACGGCCTCTATATCACCTGAGATAACCAGCTGCCCGGGGCAGTTGTAATTGGCGGGAACCACCGTTCCCTCTGTCTCCGCGCAGACCTTCTCCACCACCTCATCGGGAAGTCCGATAATAGCGGCCATCGTCGAAGGATGCGCCTCGCAGGCTTTCTGCATTGCCATAGCCCTGGCATACACCAGACGGAGTCCATCTTCAAAGGACATCGCCCCGGCAGCTACAAGCGCCGAAAACTCGCCGAGAGAATGCCCGGCGGTCATATCCGGACGAAAGTCATCAATGGTGGCTGCAGCGGCCACTGAATGAATAAAAACTGCCGGCTGGGTGACTTTTGTCTGCTTGAGATCGTCAGCCGTGCCGGTAAACATTATATTGCGAATATCAAATCCTAGTATATCACATGCACTGTCTATCAGTGCTTTTGCCTTGGGACTGGCATCATACAGGTCCTTGCCCATCCCCGTAAACTGTGCTCCCTGACCGGGAAAAACATAAGCTGTCATATTAAATATTCAGTTTTTATTTATACATTTGCAGTCCATTTGCCTCCGTAGTTTAATGGATAGAATGAGAGATTCCGGTTCTCTTGGTTGGGGTTCGATTCCCCACGGAGGTACTATCCTTCTATCTGTCTTTCTGTTTCTTCTACAATCTCTATATCGCTATTTAAATCTTTCATTCTCTTTCTTATCGTATAGGTCGACGCGAACTCCGATACTGAATACAGCAGCAGGGTGGCACCGAAGAGGATAAACAGCACATTTCCGCTCTCACTCGGGAAAAAGAACATCACTATGCCAAGTATCAGTGTCAGTGCAGGGCCTACATACAGAGGCCACGGGACACGCACCACCTTGGCTGTCCGGAAAAGATTGATAATCTCACCCAGGCCGAATATCAGCAGCACCAGGCCGAACACAAACATAATCAGCCCCGTGAAAAATTTAGGAAAAATTATCAGCACGAGACCGAACGCGATATCCACTATCGAATTGAGCAACAGCAGGGGAACTTTCTCTTTTTTCCATTTTCCCGTATAGGAAAGAATCAGGCTGACCAGTCCTACCGCAAGAATCAGTCCTCCCAGAATAATCATTATGGAATTCTTCACGGCCTCAGGCCATATCACCAGAATAAGGCCGCCGGCCAGCGCGATAATCGCCCTGGCATAACCGTATGACCTATCGAAAAAGACATTGGCTGTTTTCATACTGCAAAGATAATAAAGGATTTTGAAAACTCATCAAAACAAATTACCTTTGTCTAGCAATCCAAGCAATAAACACACCAAATTATCACACTATGAAGAAATATCTGTTTTTTCTACTTTTTCCGCTACTTGTATATTCCTGCGGAACAGCTTCTAAAGTAAACAGAGCCGACCAGCCCTGGTCATACGAAATCGAGAGCATGGGCGTCGGAACAGACGGAACTTACGCCATCCGGGTATGGAGTTATTGGCGCAATGCCAATATGCCCGTGGAGGAGGCCAAGAAAAACGCCGTCCACGCAGTCATTTTCAAGGGTATCCCGGCCGGCAACGGTGCAACTGCACAGCCTGCGCTTAAAACCGGCACGCTTACCGCCTCCGAGACCGCTTTCTTTGACAGTTTTTTCACTTCCGAGTACCAGCGGTACATCGGCTCGGTAGCCTCCGGCAGCATACAGGTCATCAAGACCGGCCGTAACGAGTACAAAATAGGCTACGTGGTCTCCGTATCCAAGGACAGCCTGCGCAAGTATCTGGAAGAGCAGGGAATGGTAAAGAGCCTTTCCTCCGGTTTCTGATTATCTGATTTTTCACTTTAATCTTTATCCAATCGACCATGAACAGATTATTTGCAATGTGCCTGGCAGCAGTCCTTGTTGCAGCATCCGCATCCGCACAGACGATGGTCCCGTACAAGTCGGGCAAAAGCTGGGGATATAAGGACGCAGGCGGAAATATTATTGTTAAAGCAGCTTACGACGTAGCCAGTCGTCCTGCTGACGGACTTGGACTTGTCTGCTCTGAAGTGGACGGCACTCAAAAATGGGGAGTTGTCAACTCCAGGGGAGAAATGATCATTCCCGTCACCTATGACTACGCGGACCTGTGCAGTGAGGGCTTTATCGCCGTATATGAAGGGCCTGTTCAGGATTTTGAAGGCACGCCCTATATGGCAGGAGGACAATGGAAATTCATTGACCTTAGCGGCACTGCCGGAGAAAGCCGTCCGTTCAGGACCGTAGGCCCTTTCATCGGAGGCGTAGCATGGGCCGATGACTCGCAATCAGAGATCAAACGCCAAAGAAGGACCATGCCCATCGTCGACAAGAAGGGTAAGCCAATAGGCCAGGAATATATTTTCGGAGTCTCCTCATCATTCACCATGGAGGACATGTATCTTCCTGACGCCGAAGGCAATGTCACCGAAGTAGCAGACGGAAACTGGATTCTGCTGGACCGCAGCTACAATACCCTGACAAAGAAATCTTATCAGGCTGTAGGAGAATTCTCCGACGGTCTGGCCTGGGTAAAACGCGACGGCCGTTACGGCTTTGTCAACACTCTCGGAGAGGAAGTGATTCCCGCCATATACGAGATGGTCCAGGGTGCTCCCGGCTCACGCCCTGGCTCATTGCTGCTGCATCCGGACCAGGGTGCCGTAAGATGGGTCGTAGACCAGTCGGGCAGGACAGCCTGGTTCAATGAGAAAGGGGAGACAGTCATCGGCTTCACCGAATTTGACGGAAAGGTCTCACTCGATGACACAGTACAAGAAAGCATGTGGGACTATTAAACTTCAAATACCATGAAAAATTTACACTTCGCAATATTTGCCGCAGCCGTTTTACTGCCGCTGACTCTCAGCGCACAGAGTTCCGACTCCGCCCTACAGTACCGCAGGAGTTCCATGTACTCATTCATGATCAGTCATCCTGACTTGAAAATGGACGACGAGATCGTAAACGCATTCATGCTCCTGGAGACTCCCGACAAATACAATAACCACGACCTCAGCGTCAAGTGCGTTACGACACCGAGCAGCAACAAGAAGGACGACCTGCTGCGCGATGTAGACGAGTACCTTCAGCGTAACGACATCGCTAAAAGGCTGGTTTCAAAATGGTTCCTACGCAGCAAGGAGACCGGTGGATTCGACCCCTCACTGGTAATGAGCAGAGGCATGTACGGAGCCACGGCAATGGATATTGAAGCTGCGGCTCAGAGCAAGCGCGGCATTGACGCCCTTGGCGACAAGGGATATGAGATGATCAGCAACACTTTCGTGATAGTCAATGACATCACATACGTGGACCACGAGAAGAACGCCGATATAGCCGCCGGAGTACTGAGTATCATCGGAGGCATAGCCGCCGGAGTCACAGGAGACGACAACAACATCGTCACCAGCCTGTCGACCCTCGGAGCCATGGTATCGACCATGATTGCAGGGTTCACAGTCAAGACCACATCTTACCTTTACCAGCTCGACTGGAACGACGAGGTGGCGAATTACTTCTACGAGCATTACTATTACGACAAACCCGGCACAGACTCCCTCTCACAGGCCGCCTTCGCCGCCGACACTCTGATTCCTCTTAAAAAAGCCGCATACGAGGCCGACAGCACCACATTCAAGCTCAAATACATAGGCAAATATATGGCCAAGAGTGCCAAACCCGTTCTCCGCGGACTGTACAACCCCGAGGATGTCTTCCGCAAAGTCTGCGCCCGAGCCATAGACAACAACGTGATGGAACTCCAGAAAGAGTTCGACCAGTTCAAGGTCAAAGTTCCGCTGATATCCACAGAGCCCCTGACAGCCTATATCGGCATGAAGGAAGGCGTAACCCCCAAGTCAAAATACGAGGTACTCGTACCTGTATTCGATGAAGCCACCGGCAAATACAAATACAACCGCCGCGGTGTTATCCGTCCTGTTCCGGGTAAAATATGGGACAACCGGTATATGGCAAACGAAGAAGAGGCTGCCGGTTCTGAATTCAACGCCACGACTTTCGAGGTTGTCAGCGGCATGAACTTCACACCCGGAATGCTTATCAGAGAAATCAAGTAACTATGCCCGACACAGGAAAGAACGTAGCCCTGGTTTTGGCCAGCGGCGGTTCCAGAGGCCTGGCGCACATAGGTGCGATAGAGGTGCTGGAAGAACACGGATACAGAATAACGTCAATAGCGGGGGCCTCCATGGGGGCCCTCGTCGGCGGTATATACGCCGCAGGAGGGCTGGATGCATTCAAGGAGTGGATGAAAACCGTAGACCGGATGAAAGTCCTTAACCTGATGGATTTCACCATCGGCAACGGAGGTTTTGTCAAGGGCGACAAGGTGATCGGAGAACTCAAGAGCATCATCCCCGACAAACTCATCGAAGAGCTGGCCGTCCCCTTCGCTGCCGTAGCCACCGATATCCGGCACCGTAAAGAGATAGTATTCGACAGGGGCAGTCTCTACGAAGCCATACGGTCCTCCATTTCCATGCCCTCTATTTTTACACCCAACCGTATAGGAGACATGCTCCTGGTGGATGGCGGTGTGGTCAATCCTGTGCCTGTAAACAGGGTAGTAAGAACGCCAGGAGACATTCTCGTAGCCGTAGACCTGAACGGTCCGTTCATAGATAAGCCGGAAGATAAATCCGAGCATCAGAAAGGCCGTATACGTCAAAAGCTCGAAATGATCGTAGACACCATCGCAGACAAGGTCAAGAAAGACGAAGTAGACGCCCACGTACTGCCCGGGCCCAAAGACCAGAACAAAGAAAAAGAGGATGACAACGACATGGGCATCGTTGCCATCCTCAATGAGTCTTCAAGCGTAATGATCCAGACCAACGCCGACCTCACTCTCAAGCTATACCCTCCCGACATTCTGGTCCGCATAGCCAAGAACGCCTACTCCACCATGGAGTTCTACAAATACGACGAGATCGTAAGCCTCGGCCGCAGGAAAATGGAGGAAGCTATTGCCGCGTTCTCGTAACCGTGTGCAGGACTTTTCCTGTCTTATCCAGCATATACAGCCGGAGAGTGTCTGCCGATACCGTCACCAGAGACCAGCCGGTCTCAGGGCTGCAGAAGACAGTACCCTCGATGGGCTCCACGTCGCGGCTCAGGGAACCGGAGGAGTTGACCACGTAGTCGATGTCACTGCCGTCCTTGCGGATGTGCTGGAAGGTGTGCAGATGACCGCAGACATACATGTCCACGTTGTCATGCTTGAGGAGCACGGTGTTCACGCGGTCCTGCATGTTGGTGCGCTCAATCTCGTCCTTGTCAGTGAAAGCGTATATGGGATGGTGTCCCACTACGATTACCCAGTCCTCATCGGCCTCGGACAGGGTCCTGTCTAACCATACGAGCTGCTCGCGGTAGTCCGACTTGGAGGCGTCGGCGTACTTGTCGGTCTCCTCACGGTACTTGTCGATGATAGGGGTGGTGTCGAGCATCACGATACGTACCTCCACCCCATCCTCCTCCTGAACGAAGGTATAGTAGCGGGAGGGCATGTGCCAGCGGGCGCTGATCTGGCTGTAGTCGATGCAGGCCTGGGTGTTGCTGCGGTACTCGTGGTTGCCGCAGATGGCGTACCAGGGCATCATCAGATCGGGATGACTGTAGATCAGCTCGTAGTTGGTCATCCACAGAGGGTCGCTCACGCTCTGCACACCCTCGAAGTGGTGTACGTCACCGGCTGCCACCACAAACTCGATGTCGATGGTCTCCGCCATCTCGCCCATTGCCCTGGCAATGGGTTTCTGATCGTAGTAGCCGTTGCGGCCCAGGTCGTTGGCAATGTAGAAGTTGAGCGGCTGCTCCAGGGCCTTCCACTCCTGGGAGCGATCCTCCCCCGTGGAGGAGGACACACTCACGGAAGTATTGCAGGACACCGCTGTCAGGGACAATACCGCAGCGGCGGTAAGGGAAAGAAGATTGATTCTTTTCATAAAGCTGTCTTTGTTTTATTGATTTTACCTGTGCTGATTATTCACCGAATGCTCCGAACCATGCACCGATGGCGGGGGAGGTATAGGTCTGTCCGTTCACCTCGAGGCCGGATGCTCCGAAGTAAGGCTGGCGGTCACCGGCGGTGTAGGTCTTGGAAGCGTCGAGGGCAGGAGAGCCGGAGGCAAGATGGAAGTCCCAGCTGTCATTGAAGGTATAGCTTGCGGGGTCCATATTGAGGTCGAAGTTGACAAACTTGGGATCGAGAGAGGCGGCTTCCTCGGCAGTTTTAGCCATCACGCTGTGCACATCCACCTTCTCCGTATCATACCACTCATGGTTGAAGGCATAGCCCTCGTAGGGGAACTTCACGCCGGAGTAGAGCAGCATCTCGCCGTCATCCTCATACTCACCGCTGAACACTATCGAGCTTTCCACCGTACCGGAAGCGTAGTAGTTGTAGTCTATCATGGAATGTTCACCGTCGTAGCAGTCCTCGGAACCGGGCTCATCCCATGCAGGTGTGGTGGCACGGAACTTACAGTTCACAAGCAGGTTGTTGAACACGCCCGCGTCGGCATTCTCCTCCACATAGATTCCGCCGCCCTTCTCTCCGTCACGTCTCCAGCCGGAACCAATGATGGTGTTGTTGTAGGCCTGAATCTTAGCCTGGTGACGTACCTCGCTCTGGTCGGAGCTGGAGAGTTTCAGACCGTTGGTATTGGCGCTGAACATGATGTTGCGGGTCACGTCCACAGTGCAGCCGGACTTCACGTTGACTGCCTCCGCTCCGTCGTATCCGATGGCGCTGAAGATGTTGCCGGCGATGATGGCATTGCCGCCCATCATGTAGATGGCGTCGGACCAGCCGTTGCGCAGGATGGAGTTGGTGATGACGTAGCGGCCGTCCACATTGTTGGTGGTGATGTGGGGATAGGCGTCGTCACCGGCGGTGTAGTAACCGTTCTCGGCAGCGGGCGAGCCCTCGATTACCTGACCGCCGCAGTACTCTATGATGGTGTGGTCGATAAGCATCTCCTCACAGGTGGCACCGGCAACGATACCGCCCCAAAGACCTGCAAATGTATTGTCGGCCGTTCTGAGGCTCTCGTCCACGGTCAGGCGTACAGGGTTCTCTGCTGTTCCGAGACAGTACAGGTTGCCGTCTACGGAAAACTCGATGGCAGTATGGTTCACACCTACTCCGGCATCACTGAAAATAACGGTCACACCCTCCTCGATGGTGAGGCTCTCGCCTTCGGGAACTACAATGTGGCCGTCTACATAGACTGTAGAACCGGCTTCCCAGACACCGGATACTTCTCCTGCGGCCTCTACGGGCTCTACAGGCTTCTTCTGGCCAGGATCTTTCTCGCAGGAAGCGAGGGAAAATACCATTGCAGCAGCTGCAATGACAAAAATTGCTTTTGTTTTCATGTTGATAAATTATTTGTTGATTGTTCTCTATTTTTCTTTGAATGAATACCTCAGCCCTATCATCAGGGACTGCCCGTGCCACTCCCGGCGCTCGATGACCCCGCCGCGGTAGCGCTCATAGTCCTTGAGATTCTCCGTACGGGGATTGTCGATGATATAGCGGAGAACGGGAGTATCCAGCACGTTGTTTGCCTTCGCGTAGACGGTTATTCCACATTTGAAACTCTTTTCTACCGATGCATCGAGCTGTACATAGCCTGCTTCCCAGATGTCATTGTCCACCCAGTTGGATATCTCGCTCAGCCTGCGGCCGGTGTAGCTGCCGGAGACCTGAGCCTCCACCCCTGCCTTGGCGAACTTGAATAGGAGCGACAGATTGGCCACGTGGGCGGCCTGACCGTACAGGGGACGGGTCTGCTCTACCGTCACCACCTCCGTCCCGTCCATCTTTCTCTTGGTAGTGGTTATTGATGAGTGCGTATAGGTGTAGTTGGCCTTGATTCCGAACCAGTTGAAATACTTCATGAGGTCCACCTCCACTCCCGCGTTCGTAGCGTTTCCGAAGTTCATGGGAGTCAGATAGGTGGCCTGGCCCTCGGAGATAAGGCCGTACTCTATCGGGTTGTAGAGTTTCTTCCAGAAGAGGCCGACCATCACCTGCTCGGAGGACTTGGGGAAGAACTCGTAGCGCAGGTCCACATTATCGGCAGTCGTATGTTTCAGGTCGGGATTACCCTGTTCGTCGTAATCCTCGTTCAGGATGGTGTAGGGCACTATCTCGAAGAATCCGGGACGGTTGATCGAGCGGCCGTAGGAGAGGCGCAGGAAGGCGTTCCGGTGCACGTTGTACTTGAGGTGTACGCTCGGCAGCAGGTCGGTGTAGACCTGGTGGCCCTCGCCGTCAGTCTGTCTAGGGAAGACCAGCGTATAGCCCTGGTCGGTATGCTCCACGCGGAGACCGGCGATGACCTCGAGACGGTCCCAGTCGTAGGTACCCATAATGTAGGCGGCTCCTATCCTCTCGAAGGCGTCATAGTTGAGAGGGTCGCCCACATTGCCGTAGCGGCGGGGCTTGAGCAACAGCTCGTCGAAGTTGGTCCAGTCCTCCCCGTATATCTGGAGGTCATATATGCCCGTAGGGGAGTCAAATGTATACTCGTTGAAGAGGCTGCTGCGGACCTTGTCCCGGTACATGCCTCCTGCCTGAAGATTCAGGGACGAGCTGTTGGCAAAATCGAAGCGGTACGAGAGGTTGATGTATCCGGCGATGTCCCGGTCGCTGTTGTGCTCCCAGCGGCGGTCTGCCGAGTCCGTGTTGTAGAGATGGTCTCCGTTGATATAGATCCGGGCGTTGTCAGGGGTGGTGCTGTAGGCTTTCGAGAATACCCCGGACCAGTCCAGCTTGAGGCGGTCGGCCTGGAGGAAGGAATGTTCGCCCTTGAGGGTGGTGTTGAATATGTACTGATGGTTCCATTTCATCCTCACCGTCCTCTCCTGGTCATTGGCTCCGTCGCGGACCTCACTTTCCTTCATGTCCATATAGCCGGCGTAGAGCATCACCTTGTGCCGGTTGGAGAAGCGGTAGTCGAGCTTGGCATGGGCACCCATACGGTTCTGCTCGTCCGAGTAGTTCCTGTTCTCGGTGCCCTTTCCGGCTGAACCAGGAATGTAGTAGAGGGAGCTGTTCTTGCCCCTGAACAGGTTCTGATAGCTGAAAGCCGCCATAACGCCGAGCCGTCCGTTGAAGAAGCGGTCACCGTAGGAGAATCCGCCTACTATGTCGGGGCGGGGGCGGCTCCAGCGCATACGGAGGTTTTCCATAGTAAAATCATCGGCGGATACCGAGTAGTTCTCATCGTGAAGCTCGGGGCGGCCCATCCGCTCGTTAGGCGAGAGCTTCTGTATCGCCCTGTGGTTGAAAGACTGGAAGTCGCGTTCGAGGAAGAGGGCGCTGTAGCCGGTGGAGAGATTGGCTGTTATCTCCATCTTCTCGGGAGCGTCCTTCATCACGAGGTTGACCGCACCGCCGATACCGTCACCTTCCATATTGGCGGTAAGAGACTTGGTTACCTCTATACGGTCCAGCATCTCGGAGGGGAAGATATCCAGGGGAACGAAGCGGTTCTTGTTGTCCGGGCTGGGGATCTTCACTCCGTTGACCAGAGTGTAGTTGTAGCGTTTGTCCATGCCGCGGAGGATGGCGTACTGTCCCTCACCGCTGCTGTTGCGTTCCACGGTCACTCCCGACATCCTTTTTATAACATTAGCCACAGTGATGTCGGGAGATAGTTCCATGGCTTTGGCACTCATGACATTGACGACATTTATAGAATTTTTCTCAATGTTTCGGGCAGCTATCTCCGACCTGCCGCGTCCCGTAGCTGTTACCACTACTCCTTCCAGCATCTCTATATCCGGTTCCATAGAGATTTTCAGTTCCTTAGAAAAATCACTGAAATTGATTTCCAAGCCTTTATATCCCACAAGACTGCAAATCAAGGTCCCAGAAGTCATCTTTGTCTCTATGGAGAAACTGCCGTCCAGACCGGTTACCGCCCAACTGTCAGACACACCCTTGAGCAATATTGTTACACCTATTATCTCTTCACCGGTGGAGGCATCCACTACCTTTCCCCGGATGGTTCCGGCCATCAGGACGGAAGACTGCAACAGAACTGCGATTGTCAGCAGAAATACCTTTGTGTTCATACCTTTTGTTTTCGGCGGCAAAGGTATTCGGGGGCTGTTTCAGCCTTATTACAGTCAGTATGTATTCATATTAAGTTGCCGTTACGTTTCAGTTACATCGCAAAAAAATCCCGGCCGTCCGCAGGGGATGACCGGGATTCGATGGCTTTTAACAGTCGCGTTTACTTCATCAGGGACTCGGTGGCAGCCTTGAGCTGGGCGTCGAAGCCGTTGATGACATCAGCGGGAGCGTTGTAGATGAGGATATCGGGCTGAAGCTCGACGTTCTCCATGTACTCCTCGTTCTCAATGTCCCAGCAGCCCACCTGAGGGATACCGAAGACTATCGAGTTGTCGATCTGGGTCTCCCACCATACTGCGGTCATGGTGCCGGGCACGGGAGCTCCGACCAGCTTACCGACCTTCAGGTGTTTGTACACCCAAGGGGTTCCGTGAGCATTGCTGTAGTTGTCCTCGCACACGAGCATGCAGGAAGGCTTGAGCCACTTGTTGAACGGGTCGCTGCCGATGTACTGGCCGCGGGGCCTGAACTGCTGGTACTCCTTGCCGGAGAGCAGGGTCACCACATCGTCATGCAGCCATCCGCCGCCGTTGTGGCGGGTATCCACCACTACTGCATCCTTCTGACGCAGACGGCCGAGCAGCTCGCTGTACAGAGTACGGAAGCTCGGACTGTCCATGCCCTGGATGTGCACGTAACCGATCTTGCCGCCGGAGATGGAGTCCACGATATCCCTGTTGCGCTCAACCCAGCGCTGGTAGAGGATACCGCCCTCGGAGCCGAGGCCCTTGATCTCCACGTCGAAGCGCTTGGATGTCTCAGGATCGTACACTGTCAGACGGATACGCTCGCCTACCTTGCCCTCCAGCAGAGGGAAGTAGTCCTGGCCGGCCAGGATGGGCTCGCCGTCGATCTCCTCGATGATGCAGCCGGGCTTCACGTCGTTGGGAAACTGGGTCAGAGGGCTGCGCTTGATGATTTCCTTGATCTTCAGTCCGTCACCGGTGTAGGTATCGTCGTAGAAGAGTCCGAGGTATGCGGTGGGATAGGAAGCTCCGCCGCCGTAGTAGCGGGCTCCGGTATGCGAGCCGTTGAGCTCACCGAGCAGCTCGCCCAGCATCTCCGCGAAGTCGAAGTTGTTGTTGATGTAGGGGAGGAATTTCTCGTATGTGGTCCTGTAGCCGTCCCAGTCCACTCCGTGGATATCAGGGTCGTAGAACTTCTCCTTAACCTGCCTCCATGCGTGGTCAAACATGTACTGACGCTCCGCATAGGGCTTGTACTCGAAAATACCCTCCATCTCGATAGGAGTGATCTCTCCACTGGCCACATTGATCTTCTTGATGCGGCCGGTGTTCATGAAGATGCTGTTGCCGTCATCCGAGAGAATCAGAGAGCCGTATCCGGCGCCCTTGGAGAGTATCCTGGTCGAATTCTCCTTCAGGTCATGAACCCAGAGGTCCATACCGCCCTCGAAAGACGCAAGGTAGTAGAGTTTCTTACCGTCCTTGCTGAGCACCGCGTCACCGAGGTTGGAAGAGTTGACGGTAAGACGCATAACCCTGTACTCAGCGTTCTCGAGATCCAGCTTGAGAGGCTCTGTCTCCTCGGCCTTTTCCTCATCGTCCTTCTTGGATTTCTTGTCTTTCTTGGACTTCTTGTCATTGTCCTCGGCTGCGGCCTTCTCCTCGGCCTCCTTCTTGATCTTCTGCTCCTCCTCGTAGAGAGCCAGCTCCTCCTCGCTCATACGGAACTTCTCGTATGCCTCGAGGTCGAAGAACATGATGTACACGTCGCTCTCAGCGCCCCAGCTGCCGTGGCTGCGGTAGCCTGCACGGTCGCTGAACCAGATCATAGCCTTGCCGTCGAGCACCCACTTGGCGTTAGAGTCTGTATAACCGCTCTTGGTCAGGTCGTACATTTCCCCATTGCCGGAGGCATTGATCAATGCCACGTCCTTGTTGTTCCATCCGCCGATGAAAATACAGTTGGACAGAATCCACTTGCCGTCGGGAGACCACTGGTACCACTGGTCACCGTCGGAGTAGGAGTACTCGTACTTGCCGTCCATGACGGTGCGCACCTCCTTGGTATCGAGATTGATCACACGGATGGTAGTACGGTTTTCGAGGAAAGCTATCTCCTTGCCGTCGGGGCTGTACAGAGGCTGGAACGAGGGCACGTCGGAGTTGGTCACCCTCTCCTCCTTAATCTCGGAGCAGTAAGGGAAGAGCTTCTCGTTGTCATTGACGATGGAAGCCTTGTAGATCTGCCACAGACCGTCACGCTCGGAAGAGTAAATCAGGGAGCGTCCGTCGGGAGCGAAGTCGATGTTGCGCTCCTGCTCAGCGGTGTTGGTGATGCGCTTGGTAGTGGCATAGTCTGTCATGGTCACATACACATCGCCGCGGTAGATGAAGGCCACCTGCTTGCCGTCCTTGCTGACAGCAATGTCCTGAGCATAGTACACAGGCTGCTTGATCAGGTCGCGGTCCTGTTTGTCAGCGATAATCTCTATGGCCACTTTCTGAGGCTCAGCACCTTCCTTCACGGTGTAGATCTCACCGTCGTAGCCGAAGCACAGGGTTCCGTTCTGAGCGATGGTGAGGAAACGCACGGGATTGCCCTTGAAATGGGTTATCTGCTTGTCGGCACCGCCGTCAAAGGAGTGTTTCCACACATTGAAAGTGCCGTCCTGCTCGCTGAGCCAGTAGAAAGACTTGCCGTCAGGAGCATACACGGGGTCGCGGTCCTCACCGTCGAATGTGGTGATCTGGGTGAACTTGCCGTTCTTGACATTCTCACCGTCGAAGGTGCAGCTCCAGATATCGCGGGCGATTGAAGAGGTGTGGTGCTTGCGCCACTCGTCCTCATAGCCCTTCTTGTCGTTGTACAGCAGGGTCTTGCCGTCCGGGCTGAAAGAGATGTTCTCGAGGGGAAGGGTTGAGAACATCACCGGGCGGCCGCCTTCGGTGCTGACAGCGTACACCTGGGAAAATGTCGAGGAGGGGAACTGCATGCTCTCGGCAGCCGGCTGGATATAGGCAGAATACAGGATGGTGGAATCATCCTTGAAGGCTACCGGGAACTCAGCGGCAGAATGAGTGGTAAGGCGGGTGGGCTCTCCTCCCTCCTTGGCTACGATGTAGACATCAGCCCCTCCCTGACGGTAGGAGACAAATGCAATGCGGCTGCCGTCGGGGCTCCACACGGGACGGGAGTCGAAAGCAGAGTTAGACGTGATCTGACGGGCCTGACCGCCGGTCACGGGTACTGTAAAAATATCGCCCTTATAGGCAAATGCGATGGTGCTGCCGTCCGGAGAGATAGCGCTGTACCTCATCCAGAGGGGGCCTTCGGAAGGCTCCTGCGCCAGGGCTGTCATGGTTGAGGCTGACAGCAGCATGGCCGCACCCAGAAAAATTCTAAAAATCCGTTTCATATATTAAAAATTAAAGCTACTTGCAGACCATTATATTGAGTATCATTTCATCGGTCACCTGCATACCCTTGGAGCCGATAGTACCGAGATTGCGTATGGACTTCTCCACATCGTCCTCGATGATACCGTCATTGCCGGTCACGCAGTGGTTGTCCAGAGCGAGGACGGCCGACTGCACGGCAGACGAGACGCCGGAGGCCACCTTCAGGGCGCAGCCCACCTTGGCTCCGTCGCAGACCATGCCGGTGATATTGCCGATCATATTCTTGATGGCGCTGCATACCTGCTCGAAGCTGCCGCCGCTGAGCCATACGATGCCGCAGGCCGAGCCTGTGGAAGCCACCACACAGCCGCAGAGGGCGGAGAGCTTGCCGAGATACCCCTTGATGTGGATAGCCGTCAGATGACTGAGGGTCAGGGCGCGGATGAGCTGTTCCTCGGAGGAGCCGAACTGCTCGGCCGCGGCCACCACCGGCATTGTCACTGTAATACCCTGATTGCCCGAGCCGGAATTGCTCATGGCAGGGAGGGTGCATCCGGCCATACGGGCGTCCGAAGCCGCCGCGGTCATGGCCATGCAGTGGGTCAGCAGCCCCTTGCCGAAGACGTTGCGGTGGATATTGTCCTGAATGGTGCGTCCGACCTGGAGCCCGTAGGGACGGGCCAGTCCCTCCTCTGCGAGGGCCCGGTTCATCCTGGCAGCGTCCAGCAGGAAGGCGATGTCCTCCAGACGGGCCTCCTTAGTGGCGAAGTCGAAGATCTTCCGCATATCCAGATGATAGTCGAGGGTGGTCTTGTGCGATGCCGCCTCCTGTCCGGGTGCTGCGGCAGCCTCTCCCGCCGCCGAGGACATATTGTCAAGAAGGACCTCGGAGTCCTTGGACACGAAGACTATCGCATCGTGGTCATCCTGAATGATGGCCTTAGAGCGGTGCTCCGGTGTCTCCACGGGTCCGTAGAGACATTCGGCGTCGATGTAGAGTTTCTTGGGCGTGTTGGCCAGGGATATCTTGACCCTGCCCTCTGAGGCGTAGGCCTTGGCCTTCTCCACATCGGCGGGAGTCAGGTCCTTGAGCACCTCCAGACCGTAGTCCGGATTGCCGCACTCCATGGCCAGGGCCACGGCGATGTTGAGACCCACCATGCCGGTGCCGGGGATGCCGACGCCCATGGCGTTCTTGAGGATGTTGGCGCTCACCTGCACGCGGATCTGCGAAGGACGCAGGGGTCTGTGCAGCGAACAGGCCTTGGCTACGGCCAGTGCCACCGCGATGGGTTCGGTACAGCCCAGGGCCGGCTTCACCTCGCGGTGCAGGAGCTTGAGTATATCAGAATAAGTTCGGGTATCCATAGGTCGTTATGCGTTATTATCGGTTTTCAGCTAAATATTTCTCGGCGTCCATGGCGGCGCGGCAGCCCGAAGCGGCTGCATTGATGGCCTGACGGTAGGTCGGGTCCTGCACGTCTCCTGCGGCGAAGATACCGGGACGGGAGGTGCGGGTGCTCTTGCCCTCGGTGAGGATGTAGCCCTCCTCGTTGGTGTCTATCCACTCCTTGAACACGTCGGAGTTGGGATGATGGCCGATGGCCAGGAAGAAGCCGTCGATGTCTATCTTCTTCTCCACACCGTCGTTGCGGCGCAGCAGGGCTCCGGTCACGCCCATCTCGTTGCCCAGAATCTCCTTGGTCTGATGCTCCCAGAGTACCTCGATGTTGGGGGTGTTGAAGACTCTCTCCTGCATGGCCTTGGAGGCACGGAAGACGTTGCGGCGCACGATCATGTAGACCTTGCGGCAGAGCGAGGCCAGGTAGGTGGCCTCCTCGCAGGCAGTGTCGCCTCCTCCGACTACCGCCACATCCTTGCCGCGGTAGAAGAAGCCGTCGCAGGTGGCGCAGGCCGAAACGCCCTGGCCCTTGAATTTCTCCTCGGATTCCAGACCGAGATAGCGGGCTGTTGCTCCTGTGGCTATGATGACTGCATCGGCCTCTACCCATTTCTCATCGTCGATCTGAAGCCTGAAGGGCCTCTGGGAGAAGTCGGCCTTGGTCACGATTCCGAAACGGATGTCGGCTCCGAACCTCTCGGCCTGGGCGCGGAAGTCGTCCATCATCTGCTGGCCCTGGACTCCCTGGGGATAGCCGGGGAAATTCTCCACTTCCGTGGTCTGGGTCAGCTGACCGCCGGGCTGGATGCCCTCATAGACCACTGCCTTGATATTCGCGCGGCACGCATAGATGGCCGCTGTATAACCGGCAGGACCGCTGCCGATAATCAGTAACTGTATTCTTTCGTCTGCCATAGTATGTAGATTTTATTGATTTTTCTGCGATATGCCGCTGCCGCTGTGGACATGGCTGAGAGGAGTCTTCTCCTTCGGTTTCTTAGGAGCATTGTTGCCGGGCCTGCCGCCCCCGTTCAAGGCGGCCTGAGGCACATGAATCGCCGCCGGGCCGGCCTTGGTCAGACTCCATATCAGGATGAGGACGCCGGCGATGATGAACGGCACGCTCAGCCATTGACCCATATTGAGAACCATCCCTGCCTCGAAAGCCGACTGGTCTTCCTTGATGAACTCTATCAGGAACCTCATGCCGAAGAGCACTATGAGAAATATGCCGAAGATGGTGCCGGTACGCAGCCTGTCCAGCCTAGTCCTGTACAGCCAGAGCAGCACCAGACCGAGAATCAGGTAGCTCAGAGCCTCGTAGATCTGGGTCGGATGGTGCGGCATCCCGTCTCCCGTGGGATCCAGCGGGAAGATGAATCCCCAGGGCAGGTCGGTCTGTATGCCGTAGATCTCGGAGTTCATCAGGTTGCCGCAGCGTATCATCATGCCTGCGAAACAGATAGGTATCACGAGACGGTCTATGAGCTGTATGTAGCCGAAGCCGTATTTCTTACCGTACTTGTGGACGTACCACCACATCGCAATCAGCACTCCCACTGCTCCCCCGTGCGAGGCCAGGCCGCCCTCCCATGTCATGAGTATCTTCCAGGGATGGGTGAAATAATATTTGAAATCGTAAGCGATGCAGTGTCCCAGACGGGCACCCACTATAGCGCATATCATCAGGGCGAAGAGCAGTACGTCGAGACTCTCGAGCGGAAGGCCCTCCCGTTTGTAGAACGAGCGCATGATGTAATAGCCGAGAGGGAAAAATCCCGCCACGAAGAGCACGCTGTACCACCTCAGGTGAAAGCTGCCGACGGACAGGATGTCCGGGCTGACTGTCCAGGTAATAGCAAGAAGATCAAACATATAGTCCAATTAGTCCGTTAGTGTGTCAGAATATCTTAGCAAATATAGTGATAAATCTGCAAAATCGGCTCATTTACCTGTCAATACTGACTTCGGAATCACCGCCGCCTCATTCACCGTATAGCCGTCCCGCTCGTAGAACACCACCACGTCCCCCGAGGGCAGGACCGTAAGGTCGGAATAGCCTGCATCGCCCTCCACCAGAGTCAGACCGTCACTCCAGGTCAGACCGCCGTCCGTACTCCAGCGCAGAGTCAGGTTGCGGCGGTATTCGGGATCGGCGGCATTGACGAAGAGCAGGCAGCCGTCCTCTCCCCCGAGATAGGGATAATGGACGATGGCGCCGTTGCAGCCGGGATCAGGCAGAGCGGAATGAGGGTTAGAGGTCCATGTGCGGCCCTTGTCCTCGGAGATATGGATCCAGCGCATACCGCCCTCATTGACCCGGCTGTTGATCATCCAGCGTCCGTCAGGCAGCTCGATGACCTTCGACTCGTCGGCAGGGACTATAGGAGTCTCCAGCAGATGCCAGGTACTGCCGCCGTCCGTGCTCTCTATCAGATGCAGGCCCTTCTGCAGGTTCACCATCGTATGCAGGAGGCGGCCGTCGCGGGTGGCCGTACCCTGACCGGATGTAAGGAACTTGAAGTCGCCCCTCCACTCCTCAGGAGCCACCTGGGCCGTGATGTCCTCCGGTTCCGACCATGTCAGGCCATTATCCATACTGCGCACGACGTGGAAAAAATAGACGTCCTTCGCACGGTCGTGATCCATGAAATTGTAGAAAAGGAATATCGTACCGCTGACCGTATCGGTAATCAGAGAAGGATCGGAGGCAGACTGTCCGTCGGGGAAGTCCACTACCCTCTCCACCGGGCTCCATGTCCGGCCGCCATCGGTGCTGCGGCGGATGACTATGTTAATGTCCCGGCTCCATTTCAGGTCCCCGCAGGAGGGTACCCGCTCGTCTATCGCAGCTATCAGGCTGCCGTCCGGTGCAGTAGTGATTGCCGGTATACGGTAGCAGGAGACAGCTCTGGATGTATCCTGAGCATCCACAAAAAACAGTTTCTGACGGGAGATACCGTCATCCGGCCCGTCCGCGGCTGGACGGGCCGCTGCCGCGAATGCCAGCATCACAGCTGCCGCGGCGGTAAATAATTTTTTCATATTCCTCATTATAATCAATCTTCCGTGGACAATGATATCCGGGACACCCCCTTCAGGCTCCGGACTGTAATCTGCTCGATTCCATCTGCTGCCACTACCGTCTCATAGAGACCCTCAGCGCCGTAGTCGTGCAGCCAGTCAGGCTGAGAGCTCCGTTCACCTCCGGACAAAGTCTGTTGTACGGGTCACTCTGGTCCCACAGGGCTGTCTCCAGCACCTTCACCGGAGTCCCGGGACCGGAAGTGTTGTTGAATACATAGAATGCGGCGTCCTCGGACGGGAGGCCGGCCGGAACGGAGCTGCTGCACCGCACTATTCTCAGGGAAGGCACCGAAGCCGGACTGATGCCTGCATGGCGGGCTGACCGGAAAAAAGCGGCGGCCGTTTCCTCCGCCTGCCCCCGACTCACTTTCTCAGCCTGCGCCGCCTGTAGACAGGACAGCAGCAGGACTATGGAGACAAGTATTTTTCTCATAATTTCTATTTGTTTACCTTAACGTTCAAGACGGGTGTATACACTCAGGGGCAGAATGCGGCCGAAATCATCCTGAAGGACCAGCTCTCCGGAGGTGCGGCGGCCGGCAGGACCGAAGGCGCAGGCCACGAGGGTATCCGCGAGCATGGCCGAGTAACCGTTCGAATAGAGGTTCAGCACCAGGAAGCTGTTCATCGGAGCGAGGATCTGGGCGCAGCCCTTGAGGATGTCGTTCAGGCACTCGTCCAGCTTCCAGCGCTCTCCGTCCGGACCGCGGCCGTAGGCGGGAGGGTCGAGGATGATGCCGTCGAAACAGGCTCCGCGGCGGACCTGACGGATGACGTACTTGAGGGCATCGTCGATGGTCCAGCGGATGCCGTCGAGGGAGGATATCTCCATATTGTGCCTGGCCCAGGTGACCACCTGGCGGACTGAGTCGAGGTGGGTGACGTCGGCGCCGGCGGCCTTTGCGGCCAGGGATGCGGCACCGGTGTAGGCGAAGAGATTGAGCACCCGCGGAGGCTGGGCGACACCTCTTTTTATATTGTTGGCACGCAGACGGGCCACCTGCCTGTAGATGAAATCCCAGTTCGGAGCCTGTTCCGGGAAGACGCCCACGTGCTTGAAGGCCGTGAGGCCCAGGCGCAGGTGCAGGTCCGCACCGCCGCACTCCGCGAGGATTTTTGCCGCTGCCTCTTCTTCGGCGGTTCCGGTTCCGCCATTCCCGCTGACTGCCGTCCCGGCCGCAATGCCTCCGGGATTTTTCACCGCCGGCAGCCTGTAGGTGATGTTCCACTGCTCCTGCATCCGCCCGAGCATGGTCCACACCCCGCTGTCCTCCTTCCCCGCCTTGGAGAAGCCGGCCCCGGGAGTAAACGCCGTCTGCGCCCTCCTCTTCCATTCCCCTTCAGGCAGCGCCTTGTCCCACAGCGCCTTCGGCTCAGGCCTGATCATTGTATAACGTCCGAAACGCTCCAGCTTCTCGAATCCGCCGGAGTCTATCAGCTGGTAATCGCCCCAGCTCTCAGATGGTCTTTCTATATTCATGCGCCAAAGATACGGAATATTTTTCACTGGCTGATTTTACTTCTGCCCTTCCCGCAGGTCTATATAGCAGAACGTTTTCCGGAAAGCACACAGAACATGCAGGACCTTTAAATTATTTTTTACACATGACTACGTTTGTAAAATCCACGATAACTGCCGCTGTTGCAGCCCTTTTGCTGACATGCGGAAACTTCGGTGCGGATGCCCGCCGGGCACACCGCCACATTCATCCCGTCCCCTGTCGGACAGTCATAATCTCTGCCGTACCTCCTGTGACAGTGCGGGTTCACAACCATTTCTACAGAGAGGAGCGGCTGCAGATGGCCCTGGTGTACCTGCGGGGACATGACTGCCTGACTGTCGGCCGTTACGCCCGGATGACCGGACTTGAGCGGAAGATCGCTAAGGCCGAGCTCGAAGCATTCGCACACGAGAGGCACAATCCCCTGTGCGCTGTACAGAAAAACAGCAGACGGGTGTACGTACTGAGGACAAGGTAAATGATGGACCGCCTCTCAGGACGCGGAAAAGACAACGCTGCCCATGGTCCGGAACAAAAACCTGCTTACGCACCGGGCAAGAGACATTAAAGAACATCTCCTACTCCGGAACCTCCATCAGCCTCTGCTCAGATAAAACGGCAGCGTTAATCATGCATGCAGCCCTACGCCTGCCTTCCTTTTCTGCCAGAGGCTGATTTTTGTCCGAGGCCGCACGCCAGAACTTCACAACCACTTAACAATCAATACCCTACGGAAACGTCTAGTGCTTTTGTCCATTTTAAAACCGAACGCTTCCACAGCACTTTGTCCTACCACACTGACTCACAAGATGTTCCGGAGACACCCCGTGCGGACTATTCTTTTTCGTTCTTAAGTGTGGTCACGAACAGCCAGGCACAGCCACGTACGGAAGTCCGGAGGAAGCAGAAAGACCCGGAAAAGCATGCCGCCCGCGGCCTGATAGCGGGAGGACCCGTCCTGATTATCACCGAATTACGAAGTAATGAGCTGATAATCATGATGGGAGGAGAAACTTTTCCGGGTCTTTCTGCTTCCTCCGGACTTCCACAACGACACCGTTCCCGTATTTTGATGCCGTTGCGGAACAGCATTTCGCAATGGTCCCCTTTACAAACCCTCTGGACGGCATTGTTCCTCCATTCCCTTGCCACAACGGCAGCATATTCCGCGATTCGCTGACGTTGCGACAAATCCACTCTTTACTCCTTCGGAAAGAGTAGCGGAAAGATAATTTTGCGATAAATTTGAAGGTATGAGGATTATTGCAAGGAGTAAGATTGTTGAATACTGCACTTTAAGGCCGGACAGCATAGGCAATCATCACCGTCTCATAGCCGTAGTAAAATTCACGATAAAAACTGTTTTCATCCGGTTCATCGGCACACACGCTGAATATGACCGGATAGACGCAAAAAACGTATAGCGATGACACACATCAAAAGCGAGACAGCCTACAAGGCTGCGATGGACAGGATTGAGGAACTGCTTCCGCTGGTACAGGAAGATACTCCGCCATACGACCGGAACCTGATAGAACTGGATCTGCTATCCAGTCTCGTGGAGGAATACGAGGAGGAGCACTACCCGATAAAGACCCCCACCCTTATCGAAGCCATTAAGCTGAGGATGTACGAGATGGGGCTGAACCAGACCAAGCTCTCGGAACTTCTCGGAGTAAGTACATCCAGAGTCAGTGACTACCTCAACGGACGCTGCGAGCCGACACTGAAAGTCGCCCGCGAGATCAGCCGCAAGCTCAACATAGATGCGGATATCGTCCTCGGAGTATAAATCCTTGCCGCTCCTTCGCAGACTTCATTTCACTCTAGAAAAATACCGCTTCACAGTCTGTAATTGAATTGCAACCATACTTCTCTGACTATAAGAGAGTTTTGCTAATTATCACATTACAGATTCAACGGTACTTCCATACGGCAGAATGCTGCAACCCCGCTCAGAGCATACTGTAGACCGGATGAAAGGGCAAATACTGTCAGGCACTGCCTTCAGTCTGTTATCCTCATCTCCGAGCAACAAACTGATAATCAATAACTTTACTCAATAAACATTTTACACACTTCAAACGAAAACAGACACCTCCGGTACCTCTCCAAGTGGTCAGGCGCCGTCAGTCAGACAAGGAAGACACACTGAAGAGATGCTTATTTTCTGCAAGGTTATTCCAGAGATTTTTGTAATTTTGCAGCCGGACTAATTCTAGGAATTATGCAGAACATAGACTCTTATGACTTTAATGGCAAGAAGGCCATTGTGAGAGTGGATTTCAACGTTCCGCTCGACGCCAACTTCAACATCACTGACGACACACGTATCCGCGCCGCGATTCCCACCCTGAAGAAGGTACTGGCAGGCGGAGGTGCTCTCATCATAATGTCCCATCTCGGAAAGCCGAAGGGACCCGCTGAAAAATTCTCCCTCAAGCACATCATCGGCCGCATCGAAGAGCTGCTCGGCACTAAGGTACAGTTCGCTCCCGACTGCATGAAGGCTGACGCTCAGGCCGCTGCCCTGAAGCCCGGCGAGGTGCTCCTGCTCGAGAATCTGCGTTTCTACGCCGAGGAGGAGGGCAAGCCCCGCGGACTGGCCGAGGACGCCACCGACGAGGAGAAGAAGGCCGCCAAGGCTGCCGTAAAGGAGAGTCAGAAGAAGTTCACCGAGCATTTGGCCTCATACGCTGACTGCTACATCAACGACGCATTCGGCACGGCTCACCGCGCCCACGCCTCCACAGCCCTCATCGCCAAGTATTTTCCCAACGACAAGATGTTCGGCTACGTGATGGAGGGTGAGATCAAGGCCATCGACAAGGTACTGGGCAATCCCCAGCGTCCCCTGACCGTCATCCTCGGCGGTGCCAAGGTATCTTCCAAGCTCGGTGTCATCGAGCACCTGCTCGACCTGGCCGACAACATGATCATCGGCGGCGGCATGGTCTACACCTTCATGAAGGCCCAGGGCGGCACCATCGGAACCTCCCTCGTGGAGGACGACCAGCTCCAGACTGCCCTCGACACCTTAGCCAAGGCCAAGGAGAAAGGCGTGAAGCTGTACTTCTCGACAGAGGTCGTAGCCGCAGACGCTTTCGACAACAACGCGCACACCCAGATCTGCCCCTCGAACGCCATTCCCGACGGCTGGATGGGCATGGATGCCTCCCCCAAGGCTGTAGCCGAGTGGAAAGAGGTACTGCTGGGCTCCAAGACCATCCTCTGGAACGGTCCTGTAGGCGTGTTCGAGATGCCCAACTTCGCCAACGGCACCAACACCATCGCCAAGCTCCTCGCAGAGGCTACTGAGAAAGGCGCCTTCACCCTCGTGGGCGGCGGAGACTCCGTAGCGGCTGTGACACAGATGGGCTATGCCGACAAGGTGAGCTATGTGTCCACCGGCGGCGGTGCGATGCTGGAGTTCTTGGAGGGCAAAGAGCTGCCCGGCATTAAGGCAATTAGAGAATAACGGCGGCAGAAAGGGTTATAACGGGCAAACTGCTGCGTCATTTTACCCTTCTAACCCTTTCTGAAACATTGCCGTCATGAATTAATAATAATGAGGCCGTGACTGGAGAGCATTTTGGTCACTGCCTCATTTTTGAAACCTACTGACGATGAAAGAACAGTTAGAAAGCCTCAACTCCATCTCCATCAACTTCGGGGAGAACGGCATGATGATAGTCAACATCCTGCTGGCCTTCATCATGTTCGGAGTAGCCCTCGGAATAAAGCTGGACACCTTCAAGAACGTATTCCGCCATCCTAAGTCCATCATCACCGGCATCCTCCTGCAGTGGGTCGGCCTGCCCGCAGTGACCTTCCTGATCTGCTTAGCACTGAACCCCTGGATAACCCCGATGGTGGCCCTCGGCATGATATTAGTGGCCTCCTGCCCCGGCGGCAACATCTCCAACTTCATCTCCTCCCTGTCGAAGGGCAACGTCGAGCTTTCCGTGAGCATGACTGCCGTTACCACCGCCTTCGCCCCGCTGGTAACCCCCCTCAACTTCTACGTCTGGGGCACACTGTACTACAGCGCCATCAGCGTCTCCGGCGACATTCCCCGGCTGGTCATCCCCTTCCTGCCGATGCTCTGGCAGATACTCCTGCTCCTGGGCATCCCCATTGTCCTGGGAATGCTCTTCGCCCGGTATTTCCCCAATGCCACGAAGAAGATCACCAAGCCGGCGCAGACCCTTTCCATCCTCCTCTTCCTGGTGATGGTGGTGGCCTCCTTCGCCCAGAACTTCCAGCTGTTCATCGACAACATCATCTTCATTTTCTGCGTCGTGCTGGTGCACAACGCCGCCGCCTTCGCCACCGGATACTTCGGGGGCATGGCGGGCCGCCTGCCGCTGAGGGACCGCCGCTCCGTGACCATCGAGGTCGGCATCCAGAACTCCGGCCTGGGACTGGTGCTGCTATTCAACCCGGCCATCTTCCCTCCGGAGATATGGCACGGGCACTACGGCGGAATGCTCTTTGTCACGGCATGGTGGGGCATCTGGCATATCATCGCGGGACTCACGCTGGCAGCCATCTTCCGCAGGCATCCCCTTCCGGAGGACAATGTCAAGGCGGCAGCATAATTTTCAAGGACAATGAGTAAGAAGGAAAACAGGAAAATACAGGACTTCGACGGGCTCTACGCCTTTCTGCGGCATTACGTGGATTTCATGCTGCGGATGGCGTACCGCAGGATAAAATACGTCGGGCTGGAGAAGGTCCCCGCCGACGGGGCCGTCATCTACGCCCCCAACCACACCAACGCCCTGATGGACGCGCTGGTCATCCTGGCCATGGACCGCAAGCAGAAGGTCTTCGTGGCCAGGGCCGACATCTTCAGGAACCCCAAGGTCGCCAAGATCCTCCGCTTCCTGAAGATCATGCCCATCATGCGCATCCGCGACGGCATGGACGAGGTGCGCAAGAACACCGAGATCATCCACAAGAGCGTGGACGTCCTCCTGGACAAGGTGCCCTTCTGCATCCTGCCCGAGGGCCGGCACCAGGCCAAACACTCCCTGCTGCCCCTGTCCAAGGGCATCTTCCGCATCGCCCTGGAGGCCGAGGAGCTCATGGACGGCCGCCTGCCCCTGTACATCGTGCCGGTCGGTCTGGAGTACGGCAACTTCTTCCGCTTCCGCTCCACCGTCCTAGTCCAGATAGGCGACCCCATCAACGTCAGCGAATACCTCCGGGAGCACGCCGGCCTCACCCAGCCCGAGGTGATGAACCTGATGAAGGACGACCTTACCGAGCGCATGAAGGAGGTAATCCTCTATATCCCCGATGACGAATACTACGATGCCACCCTCGACACCTGCGCCGCCGTCATCAACCGGCAAGTGGATGCCTGGAGGAAGGAGCATCCGCGGGAGCGCCGCCACGCCCTTACCACCCGCTTCGCCGCCAACAAGATGACCCTCGGGCAGATAGCCGCGCTGAGGGCCTCCGAGCCGGAACGCGCTGCACAGCTGCTCGGCTCCGCCGCTGAAATCCAGAGAGAACGGACCGCCCGCAGCATCTCCCTCGGCTCCGTCGTCAAGAAGCACCCCTTCTGGTCCAGACTCTTCCAGCTGCTGGTGCTCATTGTCACCCTGCCCTACACCATCCCCGCAGGAATATTGACCCTCCCGGTCACCGGCCTGGCCGCCTTCCTCTTCTCAAAGATGAAGGACCGCGCCTTCTACAACTCCATCCGCTTCGTGGTCACCCTAGTGCTCTGGCCCCTGCTGCTGATCATCTACGCCGTAGTCCTCTACTGCACCCTGCCGTGGGAATGGGCCCTGGCCGCCTCCATTGCCTTAGTGCCCGCCACCGTCCTCACCCAGGAAGCCTGGCGCCTGCTCCGCCTGGTCATCTCCGACCTGCGGCTGCTCTGCGCCCCGAAGCTCCGCCGCTCCATCCGGGACCTGCGCAGACAGTTCCTGGACCTTCTGCATAAAGAGGAACTTGCATGATCCGCTCAATACTGCTCGTAGGACTCGGAGGCTGCATCGGCAGCCTGGTTCTCGGATTGTTTTGAGATTTTTTGTAATTTTGCGCCCGAACCACTATATGTGTCGCCATGGACGTTTTACTTGCTCTTCTGCCCATCCTGACACTGATTGTACTGATGGGCGTGTTCAAGGTTCCGGGAGACCGGAGCAGTTTGATAACACTGATTGTCACCATCGTCATAGCGGTATGGTATTTCGGCCAGCCGCTGCAGCAGACGGGACTGTCGTTTTTCTATGGTGCGCTCAAGGCACTGGTGCCCATACTGCTGATCATCCTTATGGCCATCTACAGCTACAACGTACTCCTGCACACCGGGAAGATTGAGGTGCTCAAAGCCCAGTTCTCATCCATCTCCTCCAACAAATGCATCCAGGTGCTGCTCATCACCTGGGGATTCGGGGGACTGCTGGAGGGCATGGCCGGATTCGGTACGGCTGTGGCCATACCGGCGGCGATTCTCATCAGCCTCGGGTTCAAGCCGGTCTTCTCCGCACTGGTCAGCCTCATCGCCAACAGCGTGCCCACGGCTTTCGGGGCGGTCGGAGTGCCGGTCATCGTCCTGGCGCAGGAGACCTCGCTGGATGTGATGAAAGTGGCTCCGGCAGTTGTAGCCCAGCTGGCAGTGACCATGATATTGGTACCGATAGTCATTGCCCAGCTGACTGTACCGGGGAAGAAGGCCCTGCCCCGCAACATCCTCATCGGAACGGTCATCGGAGCAGTCTCCTTAGCCGTCCAATACCTTGCGGCCAGATATATCGGGCCGGAGACCCCGGCCATTCTCGGCTCCGTCGCAGCCATCGCTGTCATCATCCTGCTGGGCCGCATCCTGGACCGCCGCACGGCACGGAACTCCGGTACAAACACAACGCCCTCCAAACACAGACACAGCACTAAAGAGATCCTCCAGGCCTGGGCCGTCTACGCCCTGATCATGCTGCTCATACTGCTGACCAGTCCCCTGCTGCCCATCAAGGATATCCTGGCTCCCGTTGCCGAAACATCCATCGGCTTCAACATCGGCGGAGAGACCCGCACATGGTCCGTACAATGGCTCGTCCAGGGCGGACTCCTGCTGTTCATCGGCTCATTCGCCGGCGGACTGCTGCAGGGAGGCAAGGCCGGCGGACTGCTCAGGCTGCTGTGGAAATCCACCGTACAGCTCAAAAAGACATTCATCACGGTCATCTGCCTCGTGGGCTTCTCCTCGATCATGGAGACCTCGGGCATGATAAATACCCTCGCCGTCGCACTGGCCACGGCCACAGGAGCACTTTACCCGCTGTTTGCCCCCGCCATCGGAGCCATCGGAACATTCCTCACCGGCAGCGACACCTCGGCCAACATCCTTTTCGGCAAGCTGCAGGCCGGCGTGGCGGAACACATAGGCGCGGATCCTGTATGGATCTCGGCATCCAATACCGCCGGAGCCACCGGAGGCAAGATCATCTCCCCGCAGAGCATTGCCATTGCCACCTCTGCCTGCGGACAGCAGGGACAGGAAGGCAGAATCCTCAAGGCAGCCCTGCTCTACGCCCTCGGCTACGTGGTCATAACCGGTATTGTCGTATACATTTTCGCATATTGAAAACAGACACATAACAGCATCTTATTATGAAAATAGGACTTTTCATTCCCTGCTTTGTCAATGCCGTCTACCCTCAGGTGGGCACAGCCTCCTTCAAGCTGCTGCGCTCGCTCGGAGTGGACGTGGACTACCCGCTCGGACAGACCTGCTGCGGCCAGCCCATGGCCAACGGCGGCTTTGAGAAGGACTCGGCCCCGCTGGCCCGCAACATGGAAAAACTTTTCAAGGACTACGACTACGTGGTGGGCCCTTCCGGCAGCTGCGTGGCCTTCGTCAAGGAACATTACCCCGAGATTCTGCACAAGGAGGCGCACGAGTGCCTCAGCAGCCGGATATACGAGATATGCGAGTTCATCCACGACGTGGTGCGGCCTACGGAACTGCCCCGCGCGCATTTTCCCCACAAGGTCAGCATCCACAACAGCTGCCACGGACAGAGACTGCTCCGACTGGCCTCCCCCTCAGAACTGAACATCCCCCATTATTCCAAGCTCAGGGACCTGCTTTCCCTCGTACAGGGCATAGAGGTCATGGAGCCTTCCCGGGTCGATGAGTGCTGCGGCTTCGGAGGCATGTTCTCCATTGAGGAGCCGGCCGTATCCGCATGCATGGGCGCCGACAAGGTCCGCGACCACATGTCCACTGGGGCAGAATACATCACCGGAGCCGACTCCTCCTGCCTGATGCACATGGAGGGTATTATCCAGAGACAGAAACTGCCCGTCAAGACTATTCACATAGTCGAGATTTTAGCATCAAACCTTTAACATCCGATCTTATGAGCACACATTCGAAAGCAGCCGAAAAGTTCATAGCCGACAAGGAGAGGACCGCATGGCACAACCAGGCCCTGTGGTTCGTCCGCGAGAAAAGGGACCGCATGGCCCGGTCCGTCCCCGAATGGGAGGCCCTGCGGGAGGCGGCGGCCCGCACCAAGATACACACCGTCACGCATCTGGCCCATTACCTCGAGATGTTCGAGCGCAATGCCACGGCCAACGGCATACACGTACACTGGGCCAAGGACGCCCAGGAGCACAACGAGATAGTCTACGGCATCCTCAAGGAGCACGGAGTCAGGCATCTGGTCAAGAGCAAGTCCATGCTCGCCGAGGAATGCGGCCTGTCCCCCTACCTGGAGGAGCGCGGCATCGAGGCTGTAGAGAGCGACCTCGGAGAGCGCATCATGCAGCTTATGCACCGGCCGCCCAGCCACATAGTCCTTCCGGCCATACACGTCAAGAGGCAGGAAGTGGGAGAGCTCTTCGAACGCGAGATAGGCACAGAGCACGGCAACAGCGACCCGACCTACCTCACCCACGCCGCCAGAGGACACCTGCGCGACAAGTTCCTCCATGCCGATGCGGCCATGACCGGAGTCAATTTCGCCGTGGCCTCGTCCGGAGCCTTCGTCGTATGCACCAACGAGGGCAACGCCGACATGGGCACCTCCTTTCCCAAACTGCACATAGCCATCATGGGCCTCGAGAAAGTGATTCCCGACTACGACGCCCTCGCCATATACCACCGGCTGCTCGCCCGCTCCGCCACAGGACAGCATTCCACCACCTACACCACACACTACAAACGGCCCGTGGAAGGCCAGGAGATGCACATCGTCATCGTGGACAACGGCCGCAGCAGGATACTCGGCAACCCCGTCCACCGCAACATGCTCAAATGCCTGCGCTGCGGAGCCTGCATGAACACCTGCCCCGTCTACCGCCGTTCCGGAGGCTACTCCTACTCCTACTTCATCCCCGGGCCGCTGGGCATCAACCTCGGAATGCTCGCCGACCCCAAACAGTACAGCGGCAATGTCTCCGCATGCAGCCTCTGCATGTCCTGCTCCAATGTCTGCCCCGCCAAGATCGACCTCGGAGAGCAAATCTACTCCTGGAGGCAGGAACTCGATTCCCTCGGACTGGCCAATCCGGTCAAGAAGGGCATCGTCAAGGTGCTCAACACCGCCCTGCGCAGTCCCGGCATGTTCCATTTCTGCATCAAGGCAGGACGGCTCGGAGAGAAAATCGCCCCGCACGGCCTGCTCTACTGCGGTGCCAACGCCTGGGGCCGCGACCGCGAGCTGCCGGAATTCACCTCCCGCACATTCGAACAGATCTGGAAAGAAGAACTGTCCTCCTCCGCCCCGGCCGGCCAGGGCAAATCCGAGGAGAGCGGGAAATAACAGTTTCACCGTAAAACAAGCATCTACGACATGAGCAGCAAGGAAACAATACTCGAGGCCCTCAAGGCCAACAGCCCCGCACCCGTGGAAAGAGGGCCGCTGGGCTTCACCCCCATGACATTCTCCGACCCTTTAGCGGAGTTCCGGGAAAGAGCGGTCAAGGCCGCAGCGGCCCGGTGCATCCTGATCGAAGAGGGGGACGATAAGGCATCCGCAGATATGGAGATCTCCGGAAACCGCGCCACAAGCTCCGGCGACAGGACACCGGAAGGGTACGCGACAGAGCAGCCTGGTCTTCGACCTGAGAACCGCGCCACAAACCCCGACGACAGGACACCGGAAGGGTACGCGACAGAGCAGCCTGGCCTTCGACCTGAGAACCGCGCCACAAACCCCGACGACAGGACACCGGAAGAGGAGAAGCCCGGCAGCATCCGGGAGCTCATAGCCTCCATTGTCCGCCGGACCTACCCTGAAGCCAGACGCATAGCCTCCAATCTGCCCGAGGCCGCATCCTGCGCCACATTCAACTCCGACGAACTGGAAGATCCCCGCGATCTCGCCGGCACCGATGTCGCCATAGTCCGCGGAGCCTTCGGAGTAGTCGAGAACGGCGCCGTCTGGATACCCCGCGCATTCCGGCACAAGGCCATGCTATTCATCCCCGAAGCCCTCGTCATCCTGCTGGACAGAAAGCAGATAGTGTGCAACATGCACGAAGCCTACGCCCGGGAGGACTTCGACACCTACGACTTCGGCAGCTTCATCGCCGGCCCCTCCAAGACCGCCGACATCGAGCAGGCCCTTGTCATCGGCGCCCACGGAGCCCGGGACGTCACGGTCATCCTGCTGTAGGCCTTCTGCACGGCATTCCTCTTCCGTTCCCCTTCCACAACGGCAGCATTTCCCGCAATTCCCTGCCGTTGCGGCATGCCATTATCCCTTTTTCTTGTACGGCAAGGCGAGGCACCTGCACACCTGTGCCTCCGAGGCATTGAAATTCCCCATAAGCCATTTCGCCGTCTCTTTCTTCTCTTCCTCAGTCAGATGCCAGTAACCCGTCCCTGGACGGACATGTCATCGCCGGTCACGAGCATAAGGACTAATGGGTATCCGCAAAGTACACCACCTAAAGCAGTTTATGTCCGGCCAGCATCATCACTTTACATTTTAGTTATATTGCAACTATTTGGCAAACTGCGCATTACATTTCCGCAAAAATGTTAAGTGCAGACAAAAACGCCTGTTTTGGTCGGAATTCATACCTTGACGATAGGTGTTCAGCCCCATCCTTAGCCTTAGCCGCCGGGCAAGGTGACAGCCATAGAGGTCAGTTTGCGGATAAGGATTTGCAGTTCTTCAGCCACCCCACCACCCGCAGTCTGTAATCCGTAGTTCCACTCAACGATGCATCCTTCAACACTTTAAAGTGAGTAGCGGCATTACAGACTAATGGCCACCTCCTTCAGTCTGTAATTGACCGTTTTTGACATCCGGCTATAACACAAACCGTTACGAAGTTACGCCGGTAACAGACTGAACTGTACGCCGGGACACGTATTTCTCCAAATGCGCCCCAGGAAGTGCTGTGGCAGGGACAACCTGCGGCCATCACATTTCCCCCGGGATGAGTCTGTAATCGGAAGATCCGCAAACAATGCTGTCAAACAGCGATATACACAAAAGCCGGACAACAGACAAGGCTGAGACCACCCGCAGTCTGTAAATCGCTCGCCTCACGTAAATCTCTTTAAAATAGCAAAATACGTAAAAACAAGGCTCTACAGACTGCACTGCACGTAGACGGATTCCGGTCTTAAAGCACGGTACCCCCTCCGTGAGTCGGAAAGGAGGGATACTGATCTGAAAAATTTGGAGAACTCCAAAATACTTCCTATTTTTGCTTTACAAAAGCATCGCTATACTTTCCTGTATAGTTTAGCCGCTCCAGTAGCGGCTTTTGTTTTTGCCTTTTAATATAAATTTGAGAAAGATATGGGACAGAGGAGAGTAACATTCTACATTGACGGCTTCAACTTCTATTATGGGCTGAGAAGAATGATGAATATAGATAAAAATTGGAGGCGATTCTACTGGATAGACATCGTCAGACTTTTCGAACAATTCTTAGGCCCGGACCAATTGTTAAATAAGGTTGTTTACTTCACAGCATCTCCTCTTGACCCAGAGAAAAACAGCCGCCAAAGTGCTTTTCTAAATGCCAATACATTATTACATCCGGATAAATTCGAAGTTGTGCGCGGCAAATACATCAAGAAAACAATACAGTGCCCTAACTGCAACACAGCTATCAGCAGGCCGGAAGAGAAAAAGACAGATGTAAATCTATCCGTAAGAATGATGGGTGACTGCTTTAACGACCTCACAGACATACTTGTTCTTGTCAGTGCAGACTCAGACCTGATACCTCCTTTGGATTTTATACTTCATAACTTCAAAAATAAAAAATTCAAAGTATATTTTCCTCCTTCAAACAACAGTTTTGATATCAACAACTATATGAAAGCACATAAATCATCTGTCGTCCGCCTGGATGCCAATGCAACAAAATTCAAGAACAGCATCATGCCTGACACCGTTGCCGCAGGAAACAAAAATTACACAATCCCTGATAAGTGGAAATAACATCACATTAATGAAAATAGGACTTTTTATCCCCTGCTTCGTCAACGCCGTATACCCGTCGGTAGGCGTGGCGTCGTACAAGCTGCTGAAAGCGCTGGGGCTCGACGTGGACTATCCCGTCGGGCAGACCTGCTGCGGGCAGCCCATGGCCAACGGCGGATTCGAGAAGGACGCCGCTCCACTGGCCCGCCGCATGGAGGAGCTTTTCCGCGGCTATGACTACGTGGTAGGACCCTCAGGAAGCTGCGTGGCCTTCGTCAAGGAGCATTATCCCGACATCCTGCACAAGGAGGCCCACGAGTGCCTCGGCAGCCACATCTACGAGATCTGCGAGTTCATCCACGACGTGGTGCGGCCCTCGGAGCTGCCCCGGGCGTATTTTCCCCACAGTGTCAGCATACACAACAGCTGCCACGGACAGCGGCTGCTCGGACTGGCGTCGCCCTCGGAGCTGAATGTCCCGCATTATTCCAAGCTCAGGGACCTGCTGTCCCTCGTGCGCGGTGCGGAAGTTTTCGAGCCCTCCCGGGTGGACGAGTGCTGCGGCTTCGGCGGCATGTTCTCCATAGAGGAGCCGGCCGTCTCCGCCTGCATGGGTGCCGACAAGGTCCGCGACCATATTTCCACCGGTGCCGAATACATCACCGGAGCCGACTCCTCCTGCCTGATGCACATGGAGGGCATCATCAAGAGGCAGAAACTCCCCATAAAGACCATTCACATAGTAGAGATACTGGCCTCGGGCCTGTAACATTCCGAACAAGACATGAGCACACATTCCAAAGCCGCCGGGGCATTCATAGCCGACTCAGAGCGCACCGCATGGCACAATCAGGCCCTGTGGTTCGTCCGGGAAAAGCGCGACCGCATGGCCCGGTCAGTCCCCGAGTGGGAGGCCCTGCGCGATGCGGCCGCCCGCACCAAGATGCACACCATCACCCACCTCGCCTACTACCTCGAGATGTTCGAGCGCAATGCCGTGGCCAACGGTATCCACGTACACTGGGCCAAGGACGCTCAGGAGCACAACGAGACAGTCTACAGAATACTCAGCGAGCACGGAGCCAGGCACCTGATCAAGAGCAAGTCCATGCTCTCCGAGGAATGCGGCCTGACCCCCTATCTCGAAGAGCGCGGCATCGAGGCCGTAGAGAGCGACCTCGGCGAGCGCATCATGCAGCTGATGCACCGCCCGCCCAGCCACATTGTCCTGCCGGCCATCCACGTCAAAAGGGAGGAAGTCGGTGAGCTGTTCCAGCGCGAACTGGGCACAGAACAGGGCAACAGCGACCCGACCTACCTCACCCACGCCGCCAGAAAGCACCTGCGGGAGAAATTCCTGCACGCCGACGCCGCCATGACCGGAGTCAACTTCGCCGTGGCCTCCTCTGGCGCATTCACGGTCTGCACCAACGAGGGCAACGCCGACATGGGCACCTCCTTCCCCAAGCTCCACATCGCCATCATGGGCCTCGAGAAGGTCATCCCCGACTACGACGCCCTCGCCCTGTACACCCGCCTGCTCGCCCGCTCCGCCACCGGACAGCATTCCACCACCTACACCACCCACTACAAGCGTCCGGTCGAGGGCCAGGAGATCCACGTCATCATCGTGGACAACGGCCGCAGCCGCATCCTCGCCAACCCGGCCCACCTCAACATGCTCCGCTGCCTGCGCTGCGGCTCCTGCATGAACACCTGCCCCGTCTACCGCCGCTCCGGAGGCTACTCCTACTCGTACTTCATCCCCGGCCCGCTCGGCATCAACCTCGGCATGCTCGCCTCCCCCAAGCTCTACAGCGGCAATGTCTCCGCCTGCAGCCTCTGCATGTCCTGCTCCAATGTCTGCCCCGCCAAGATCGACCTCGGAG